>Ga0210059_1009398_pt1 | contig 15289 bp, 11 predicted proteins | sample Ectturendosymbi2_FD_188042 | JGI IMG/M metagenome (GOLD analysis project Ga0210059, IMG submission 188042) | Ecteinascidia turbinata endosymbiont from Florida, USA - Sample 2 (SPAdes) (version 2) | ecosystem: Host-associated > Tunicates > Ascidians > Unclassified | place: Key West, Florida... | reverse complement strand
CAACGCTACGACACAGCAGTTCATAACTGCAAAACTATCAGGCTGAGCGTTCAAACAGGGGAGTAAAAAACACTCATCACTATGTCAGAGCATTTACAACTACAATTTTTGCATGAAATCGACAAATCAACAAGCAAAAAGTATGCGGAAACAATTAATCTCCTTTTCACAGGTAATAAACTTTTTGTAACATATCAAACTAAAGGGGGGGTTAACCCCACCCACCAACCTTGCGTACGCCCTTGGCAGACAATATAAAGACAATGGTTTCGGATAAAGTGAACTGTCGCGGAAAACGACCTTAAACATGCGCAGTGGACGAAAGGTCTGCAAAATGTGTGGGATGGTTTCTGGATGGAGACGATAACCCAGATTTCCACCAAAACCTAGTTATTACTTTTTTAGCCCATTTACAATGCTCCTTGAAATTTGCATGCAAATTTATTCCGTGGTATTTGCATGAAGTCGACAAATTAACGACAAATTAACAAGCAAAAAATATGCGAAAACACTTAATCTCCTTGCGAAGGAAATAAAGTTTTTGTAAAATATCAAGCTCAAGGGGGGTGTTAACCCCAACCCCAACCCCCCCTTGCGTACGCCCTTGGTCATATGAAACAATAAACCAGTTAAAATACATGAATTTTAAATTTATTTTTAAATGGAAAGTAAGAAAGGGGTGAATTTCCAACGAAAATCGAAATCTCCAAAACGATAACGTGGTGGTAATTGACATAGTGGTGAATAGCTTTTCTCTAGATTTTTAATGTATGCATCATTTATTTCATCACAACCAGCTACTGTAAATATTTCGAATCATAACATTTCGATTTCTGTCCATATTTTTTTCGATGATCCTTCATCACCTTGGTCCTTCGCAATGTAGAGCAAACGATACACGGGTGCTTATTTACTCATTGGGTTTTCACACTTTTATCAGAGCAATGTATAGTTACAAGATGACATGCACATTTTATTGCATTTCAGATAACTTTTTAACACCTTGCATTGCCCTCAAATGCTATAAATAATTGCAGAAATAGATGTGGGATGGGATCAAAAATAAAAAAATTGTTTTGATCTTTTAAAAGTTTGCAGAAAAACTGGCATTAAATACATCAGATATTTAAACCAAGTAGACCTGTCCTTTAAAGTCTTCAAATAAACAGGTTATCAAAGAAGTTAAAGGTGCTTGTCTGTTTCGTCATCAAGAGAAGCAAACGTCAGCGCGTTCGCCGGAGAAACAGACATCAATAAAGTTAAATGCAAAAAGACCAAGAGTTCGTATATGACCAGAGAAATTGCATTGAAGCATCTGAGGTAGTCCTTATGTTGTATTAACTGTAATAAAGTATTTTTCTTGTAAAAATAATTATTTTTTAGACACACTGCCAATAAAACCCGACACTTGGCAATGTCGAGTGGCTTCGCCTTTTGATTGTGGAGATAAAGAGTTGTTCAGGATAAAATATAATGTTCAAATGGTTGGGAGATCATCACCAGCGTCAATTATGTCAACGTTCTTAATCTTTTGAAATAGACACAATAACATTTTTAATGCATTCTTGTGGAATTGTTTCCTTGTGTTAAACACACATTGAAAATACTCGAGATAAAAACACGCACTGGGATCAGCACATGCACTCAGAAAAAGTTCATTTTTCCACCAGCAGCATGGTCTATACTAGGGAAGCCTATGAAGTCGATACTCAAGCTTATTACAACAATTAGAAGCTCTAGGTTTTCTGTAAGCTTTCGAAGAATCAGCCGACTGGGCTCTGCTTTCAGCTTTTTGCGATGATTCAAACTTTTACATATCTAGGTTCAAGTAACTTCATTCTGCAAGAGAATCAAGCAAGGAATCAAGCGCGAATTTCTAATAGAAAATCGATTTCACGTAACACCACCCATCGTCAGTCCTTTAAACCTTGTTCAAATGTAGCTCTGCGTTGTTTTGATCGGTTTTAAGTTTCAGCCTTTTCCATTTTTTTCTCGTTTGGTAGAGAAACAACTGGGGTTTCATTCTGATGCAGATTTTCTTCATAAACGCCACAAAAATGTTCATTTCCAGCGCAAAATTTTCTTTCGTGAGGACTTGAAACGACGTCCTATGGAAAGCACGCTTTACAAAATAAACGGACTAATGTGGAATTTGGCCATCATTTCAGTGGACAGCTGGGATTTGCGTCCGCTCTTTGACTTCGACATTAGGAATCAAAGTACCAACGTTTCCAGACAATGTCCACACCTTCTGCCTGGACGTTCCCAGCAACTGTTTTTTTCTTACTCTGGCTCTGTTTCTCTTCTTTCCCGATGTCTTCCCGTTTTGAGCATAACACATACCTTGCAAGAAACTGGTCTGTGAAATGTCTTCCCTCGTAAAACAATTTCTTAAAAGTTTTTGTTTCAAAATGTTAATTTTTATCTCATACCCGCAGGTGGTGTTTCGGTAGAGCATACGATAAACATACTTGGCTAGTTTGCAGAAAAAGCTTTCTGTTGCAATTGTTGACGCTTATCAGCAGAGTTGAAATTAAAAGAAATATTTTACAAGTGATTCATAGACGTGCTGGTAGAATTTCAAAGACTGCTGTATATGCAACAAACCAATGCCAGTTGAATTTTATAAAACCTTTTGAAGACAAATCCAGGTACAGCACGGGGCGATTGGTTGGAAAACGGTTTAACAATGAAAAATGTTCTTTCATAACTTTTCTCAATTATAAAAAATCGATTCATTATACGCTGGTGATCAGCATCAGCAAGATCATGTTCACCAGTTGTCTCTCAGGTGCTTTATACTGTGGAACTAACTGTCAGTATTCTTTCAATTGTTATCCTTCCACCACCTGACTTTCGGTTACAATGCGAGACATTTCACATGAGGTTTTCGATGACTTTTGGTTGACCAACAGCTTATTGACTTTGTTAGAAACAACGTCACAGAGCTGGCTGAGCAAAAGGTTCCTGTGCTAGACTTTCCATTAGTTGTTAATATTTGAGGCATTACATGAAAAGTTATTGATCCTTCACTATTCTTTTATCTTTTTTCACTCCTGCAGAAGCTTTTCTGTCGGTTGATCGTTGATAAAACGCGGTAGCAATAGCTATGATAATATCGCTTTAATAGACGCTGCGTCAACAGCTGAACCGCTGTAATTCACCCTGCGATAATTGCCGGTAGCACTTTAAATGTTGTGGCAGGTTCTAATGACGCGACTGGCGACTGGAACGAATTCGTAGTTGACGACTGAAACAAAATCTTCGTGCAATAAATTTGCACAGGAATATTTAGTGCGAAGAGAGACATCCGTATGAGATGTCTTGATCATATTGTATTCTAAAACGTTACAGAAAAAATTGGATTCATGTATACAAGCAGCAAAAATCCTGCCTGCAGTTAATAAAACAGCATGCAAAACAAACACAAACAGCCAAGTCAAATAATTAATCGATATTTAAAACACAGGTGTAACATATTTCAATTTGTAAGAAAACAATTTGTACACTAGAAGTTTTCGCAAAGTTTTGAAATAGACTTGTAAAATGCCAATTATATTGTTCTATACGTAGTTAGAAGCATTTTCATATTGACATGAACTGTAATAGCAAAATTAATAACCCGGGACATATCTGAAAAGAGCTTGTGTAGAATTTTACTTGAATATGGCTGAAGTAAGCAAACTGTGTTGTACTGGTAGACGCATATGTCACTTTAACTGTGCAGTTTTGACAGTACCCTACAGCAGTGGTGCTCAAACTTTTTGGCTCGTGGGCCACATTTGTCTTTCAGAAACCCTTCGCGGGCCACAAGAACTAATAATCTCAATAAAAATTATCTAAAAAATTATCTTAAATGATTAAAGTGTTAAGTTTTCTTTCCAATGAAAATTGCTTCGCGGGCCACGGTTTGAGCACCACTGCCCTACAGTCATTTTAAGGTGGCGGTACTGATTAAAATATAGAAACCATCTCAGTACACCTTGCCGTCGTTAAAGCAGCAACTCTTTTCGTGGCTTCACGCTATTCGATGCAGGATACCTTGATTCTACAGAGAAGCCTTTTTGGCCAACAACTTATATAATTCTATTTCACAGAGAAGCAGCATGTTTTGGTAAACTCGGAAATTCATCCTACTCGAAACGTATCTGTTTTGATGCAAGTTTGAAAAAGACTGACGTAGAATTATATAAGTTGTTGGCCGAAAAAGTAAAATTACTGTAAAAATATACAGTTTTGAAATGTTCAAACCTACGTGAATTCGTATGAGACGGTAAGAAAGGCTTAAACCTGTTGCTAACCTGGACAATCGTAGGAGAAAATTATTTATCACAGAAGTCAGACTTCAAGGAAAAGAACTTTAAAGCAAATTTACCAAAAATCATATAAGGGAAACACGTCATTCATCCAAAGTTTTATCACATTTTAAAAGCCTTACTTCAAAATCATAATATATGGTCACCTTTTACTGTAGGTATGCAAAACATTTACAATAGAACAAGACAGTGGCGCAGCCAGCACAAATTGTTTGGGGGGGACGCAAAACGAGCAACAATGTTTTATTTGGAATACCGCCTCTTGAAGCACAAAATTACTAGATATACAAATCTTGGGAGACCCATGGGTCGCTGGGACCCCTGGCTACGCCAATGCAACAAGACGCACATTTTAGAAATTATATTCGTGAGTTTGCCTCAGGCCTTAGCTTCTGGTGTGTATTGACTGAATCGTCTTTTCAGAAGCACAAAGACTAGACCAACTAACAACACTAGCAAAATGCAAGTGAGTGCTATCAATGCGTATAAAATAGTTTTGTCCGTCTTCAGTAAATCTGTTTCTGAGAGAGTGGAGTCGGTGGTTGAGGTCGAGGCGGCTGAAACGCAAACACATTTTTAGCATTCATACAATAGAATCGTTTACGAGCCAGATAATTGCTTCGAGTTTTGTAGCAATTTGGGTCATATCGATCAAAATCCGACCAAAGATTTTGTTTAGCGTGTTACTGGAGGAATCATTTCGTCCTAACAAGTAACCATCTAAATTGCATTATTTTAAATAGTTAATGTTACGTTTTGTCAAGAAAATTTAAATTTACGTTACCAAATCTTACGTTTTTAAATTCACTTGGAAAAGAGAATTCAAACGTCAATGCGTCTGTCAACTAAAAATACCTGCGAATTTCAAAATTAACGAGCAGTAGCTTTTGCAATTTGAAGTACTTTCAGAAACATTTTTTGTCTCAACTAGAAAAGTAACGCTCACCGACACATTTCCCAGAAACGATTTCGTAGTTACGCTGACAGATGCACAACTCGTTTTTCAGGTAATCCAGGAGGCAACCTGAGTTTTCTCCGCAGTCCTTGTTGCACAACTTGTCGTCTGCATAAAGTTATTCAGTGCTCTTATGTTGTATTGGTTTTACTGGGGGGTAAGGGAAAGCAAAATGTTTTCTTGAAATACATTGTAGGAGAAGATTTCAGTGATTAGACATTTGGTGGAATTGGGATATGAAGATTTTATGGCTGAACATAGAAATCAAGGGTTTAAAAAAGGAAGTACGTTAGACCGTTCCTTGTGTTCTTGCAGTAGATAATGTTAAGCAAATTTTCAAAATCTAGCAATTTTATAAGTTTGCTTTGACTTTAACTTTGTTTTCACAACATTTTCGGAAAGAAAATGCAGTAAGAAGTTTTTCATTTATGTTACTGCAAGTGAGGAAAAACTGCCTAAATATCACTTTGGGGAATGTATGTTAGTTTACCCTAAGTACTCAATCTGTGTTAGAACGAGCATTCATCGCTTTCCTTTTTCTTAAATTTTTTAGTTTTTCGGTAAAAATAAGCAGCAATAAAATTTAAATGTCTGAAGTGATGTTAAGATGTCGCATATCCTCCCACCTGGAGCGCGTTGAAAAGTGTACTGAATAATTCCGTGAGAAGCTTCGGATTCTCGTTTGGATTTTCTCGCGAGGATAGAACGCTTGCGTTTCGAGCACTGTAGTTAACAAAAAGATAAACACAAAATTCTGTTTTGACCGGTAAAATACTTGTCAAGCGCACAGCACATTCAGTTAAAAAGAAAAAAATATTTTCCTAAACTAGTCTTGATCAAAAAGTGAAAAACAATAACTTGTTCGTGAACCGATCAGTTAGTTGCTGAGCGAAATCATGGTATTGAGAAAAAATTGAACGGAATTGGTGCTGCCAATAACCATACATATTAAAAATAAAAAAGGATAAAATACAAAATCAAAAGTGAAACTTTTGCACCACGAAATTCAATTACAAGCTGACGAAGTCACTACGAGAAACCTTTTGATGTTGCCATAGCAACGAAGCATAACTAAATGTCAAGGCTGTAATTAATCGTTCTATTTTCACAACTGAGGCCACACTTTTGGATCTCAGCTGGTTCTTCTTTCTTTAACTTGACTCTTGCAGATATATTTCGCTTCTTATTTTCTCGTGCTCTTGCCGATTTGGCTGCAGTTGCTGATGTTCGGTGGATTTATTTACTCTTTCTGACAAAGAGCCTTTCTAAGGTAGCTTAGCGACATGGGCGTCCGCAGAAATTTTTCCAGGGGGGCAGAGTCGACATTTTGCTTATCTTTTTCACTTTGTTGGCGATCCAGCGCAAATGGACGTACACAAAAAAGAAAATGTCCAGTGTTATGGCAACAGATGCATACAGTGTTTTCTTTGTAAGAAAACTTTACAGTGAGCACATGTTTTAGTGAGCATGGATTTTTTAAGACTGAGTTGGCGGAGTTCGAAATGAATAATAAATTTTGTGTAAAATCTTATGAAAATACGAAAAATCTACACATTTAATTCAAATAGCTCCTCCTTGTTTTCGTACTTTTCCAATGATTTGGGATGTTGCAAGTGCGCGAGATTGCAAACTTGTTTCAATAGAAGAGTCATTTGCAGAAAACCAAAAAACCAGCCAGACGCAAAAACAGTTTGTAGTGTCAATACAAATATGGTAAAGAATGCAAGTTTTACATTAATTGATGTAGCAATATGTTATGCTATACACAGAAATGAGTTATATATTGGTGTCTTAAATTCTGGGTATCTACTTCTTTGAACTTGTCGCCCGAAATTAAGTGTAGAGTGGCATTGCCTAAAGTTTTTTAGAGCCAGAGTTTCGTCCGTTTCTTTCAGTTTCATTTCTACAGCAGACAAGTTTGTAGCAAACGGTTGGCGAACTGGACAGCCATCACCGATACATTAACGTTGAATGGAGTTGCAAGGAATGCAAAGCATGTTTTTGACTCATGGAAATGGTCAAATCTGGCTTGGAACTTCTCTAGTAGTCTTAAAATTTATTTTAGTATATTCTTCCACTTTGCCGTCTGCAATTGTCTCTTCGCAAAAAAACATTCATTCTCATTCTGACAATGGGAAAATAAAAGAATGCTTTCGACGATATGTGTCGTAAAAATTGTAATTTTCTTCTGGGAACCCTTTAAGTCCCGCGCCCGCCAAAATTTTGGGAGGAGGTTTGCAACGCTATACTCGCTAGCCGATTGAGCTGGAAAGCTGTTCAAACCATCTACGGATTCCGCAAGTCTTCTAGTTGAGATTGAAAAAAAATTTTTTCGTTTTGGGTTTGGAATCTCTGGGGGGATGTCACAAGTGGGGGTGTTTTTTGCGTTTTTTGGCCTACTTTACGCGGCTCTTGACGCGAATTCAATGAACCAATTTTTTCGCTCAAGCTTTTTGTCAAAACTAAGCTGTCATCCGAGTCTTTAGAGCCCTTGGTTGGCTTTGTAGCATGTCTGGAGCCAAACTTATGCCACAAAAACCAAAAAGCAGCCAAAATTTCTACCCCTACAAAAGTAAACCTGGGTTGAATAACACCCAGTTTGTATATGGCCATAACTCGCCGCCAGAATCGGCTAGAGAGCTGTTCAAGTCCTCTAAAGACTCGTGAAGACTTGCAGTCTCGACTGCAAAAAAATGTTTAGCTTGAGATCTCCGTTTTTTTGTTGATGTTTACATAATGAGAGGATGTTTATGCATATTTTTTTACATTTGGATGACGTCATCATCCCCTGGGAGCCGACCAATCGAGCCGATTTTGTGGCTCAAAGTGTTTTGGATTCTACGCTACAATACGAGTCTTTAGAGGGATTGATGGACTTCTAGCGTTTCTGGTTCAAAACTTATGGCAAAATAAACAAAAATTAATTAGGGGAATCTCCACTAATTCCTTAGGGGATTACTACAAGATTTCCGGGCTTTTGGCCATACTTTGGCACCAGAAACGGCAGGAAATCGATCTAGGGCTCTACAGATTCATATCACAGCCTAGAATCCAACCAAAGCTTGAGCCACAATTTCGGTTCATTGTCCGGGCGATGACGTCGTAAAAGAAAAATAAAAGAAATAGTAAAACATACCCCAATGCTGGCGACATCCACCAAAAGCCCCAAACCCAAATCTCAAAAGTTTTTTTTTCAGTGCAAACTACAAGACTTTAAGAGTCTTTCGAGGGTTTGAATAGCTCTCTAGCATACGCGTCTGGCGGGTTATTGCCGGCCGCGCAAGCCGCCAGTGGGAGATTCATGCTTTTTCTGAATTTTTGGATTTTTGTGCATAATTCTGGTTCTAGAAGGTCCATCAAGGGCTCTAAAGACGCGGATGATCGTCTAGTTTCCAAAACAAGTTAAGCCATAAAAATGGCTCAATGAATTGGCGCCCAGGGCCAGTTAAAGTGGGCCAAACATTCAAAAACATGCCCTTTTTGTGACGTCACCAAGAGAAAAACCCGCACCCAAATCAAATAATGTTTTTAAAATAAAAAACTAGACAACTTGCTGAAGCCGTAGATTGTTTGAACAGTTCTCTAGGCCAATCGGCTGGCGAGTTATAGCGTTTTAAACCTGCGCCAAAATTTTGGCGAGCGCGGGACTTAAAGCAGACTAACTTGCGATTTAACTTCACAGTCGTTGTTGTCAAATCGCGCCGACCCCCTGGTGACCAGTGTTTCCTCTAAGATGCGCAAATGCGCAGAACCACCAGAGCATTTGCGCAGTGAAATCTCATTCTTGCGCACTTGCAATTTCCAAATTTGATATCGTATATACACAGTGGCGGATTAAGAGGGGTGCTGACTGGGCTACAGCCAGGGGCACCCGACATTTACGGGGCCCCCAATCCCTAAGACGATAAAAAAAGTGTAGTATGCGAACAATACACAATACGCCGTAAAAGATACCATCGCCAATTGGTACTAATAAGTAGGCGCTCTGTGTTCACTCATTGAAATTGCTTCGTTGACATAAAAATAATTGATTCTTTGGGGTGTGGTCTGGCCGACACTCACTAGCAAGTTAGTACTCCAAGGTCTAAAAAAGTAAGGTATTCCATCCGCTTGTCTTATTTTGGTTTTCGATGCGCATGCGGTATCCACGTCATTTGAACATCGGTCATGCAGACAGCCCCGAAGGAAGTTGTGAACTTGTTAAGTGGTGTCAAGTCTCTCAACAGTGGTGAAAGTGACTAGATTTTAGCTTAGGATAATAAACCATGGTGCTATAAGGCAGGACTTTCCAGGGGGGGAAATGCCCGTTTTGCCCCCCTGCAGGCGCCCATGCTGAGTGATACTTCATTTAGCCTACCGTCGGTTGGCACGAAACTCCAGCTGATTCAATGCATATCACTATTTCAAATTGAAGCCGGGTGGAAGAACTGCCTTGAAAAAAATGAGCGGAAATTTCCAGTTTCAGCGAGTTGGATGCTCCGTTTCCTGCCAACGATAGGCTTCTTAGGAGAGCTTGGTTAGCAGACGTAGCTTCAGTCTCGCATCCACCACTGCAACGCATATGCCAAATCAAATAGAGTTTTTGTTAACGTAACAACCTGAATGCGGCTTTCAATCAGAAAACTTAGTTAGTTAAGAGTATTTCTTCTGAAAGCTTCTAACAAGTTTTATTTTTACGGATGTAAAATTGGAATGATTGGAATAAGACGTTTAATAATATTTGCATGTCTATTTGAAAATAGCGGCTGTTCTATCATGATTAGCGTTTGGTCAGAATAAAAGGCAAGGTCAAGACTAAATTTAGCCCACTATATGCCCAAGTATATAACGCACATTTAATACAATTATGCAGAAAAACAGCAATACTTTACGATGTATAATATGAAGCCTAATGGAGATGAAAAATTAATCAAACAAATTACAGGAATGCGAACATTTGGCAGTTGCCAAATTTCGGACATTTCGCCCTATTCCGATGATTGCTTGTTAGGACCTAAAGTTCTCCGGGAGTTGGTCAATCTTGCACGCAGGGCCGGCCTTAGCAGGTGCGGGGCCCGATTGGAAGAATTTTCGCGGACCCCGCTCTGTGGCGTCTGCGGAAATTTTTGAGGTGGACATCAAATCACAATGATAGAAATTGGTAATGTTAAAAAGCGAGGCCTGATGGGGCGATACAAGCTAGGGGTATCTGGATGCATGCCCCAAGTTTCAGATCTCCAGCAGACTTCACCGGATGTCTTTGTAACACCCAATAAACCCAAGAGTTACTGCATTCAATACCTCTTCTCTGGTCAGGTACCTTTCGCAAGGTACGACAGCCAATTGGTCATGTGTGAAAAGGAATTAACAACACTACTTGATATGATCAGCCAGCAAAGATATAGCAGCTTAACTACAAAACATCAGCAAACGAAAAAGCGTGACAACAGCACATCCTAATAAAACTACAGTGCAACCTTGTGTTATAATGATGCACAATATTGACAATACCGAATGAAACAGGCAAGTCAGCTCCAAGCAAAACAATAACGGGAGAACACACGAACCAAATCGGTGCACTTCTGACTATTGTAACCTGCGTTACAAAACGTTGCCTTTGCCAAGTGAAACTTATGTTTTGTGCTTTAATATCAGCAGTCTTTCAGCATTTTGTCCATGTTTAATCCCATGCTAATTTTGGATCCAATGGACAAAATGCCAAACTATTAAGGCGCTCCGGTTGGATTGAAAAACCCAAATAGGTTTTAATTACTTTGAGCTTAGAAAAACTCGTTTTTTCTTGATGCCACGATCACTGGAATGGTCATGTAAACCCTGAGGACTGTAAACAAATGAGGGAAAGGGGTGTACCTGTTATTGCGTGCGAGATATTCAAACAATTTCATGGGTTTTCGAAACTCGGTTGGCAGAATTGGTTTAAATGTTTCCATTTCCTCACAAAGCATATGCGCTTGTGTCTGTCACTTTTTAAGGAACCGTTATTTTTAACACTTTAAGGAACCGTTGTTTTTGCCCACCTGTAATGCAGGGCCGTCGCCAGCGGGGGGCCAGTGGTGCCCGCCCCCCATTTAAAATCGGTGCCCCCCATTTTATGTTTGGCCTCCCGGTTGCTGCATATATCCTCTATTATATTTAAAAATTGTGGCCCCCCATTGTGATTTTTGGTCCCCCTGCTGCAAAATCCTGGCGACGGTCCTGCTGAAACAACTATTCAGTTGGCATGATTGAAACGAAGTGCCTTTTAAAGGTTTTCGCCAATCCAAGGCTATCTCATCAGACTTGTACGAGAGGAAAAATGAATAACGTTAAATACTGATTAAGCAGCAAACATTTGTGCTTACGAACTAAACTTAACTTTCAGAAAACAAGTAGCAGTTACTACTGAAACATGACCTCTAAAATACAAAACGCTTACAACTTAATGAGCTTCAAAACTTAAACTCTGTCTGCCATAACTAGATGCTCTTGAAAAAACTATGCTACACATCATCGGAAAACAATAAGCATTATTACGAGTACAGAACAAATTATGAAGATTTTAAGGGTGTTGCAAACGGCGCAGTTCACTTTCATTTTCGTTGGTAACGGCCCCCACTTTAAAAATACTATGGATCCGCGCCGGTACTACACAAACAGCTTCGATAGAAAGTGAAGTTTATGTAGGTGGAGCGCGGAGCCCCCTTTGACGCGAGGCCCGATTGGAAGCAATCGGTCCAATCGGCTAAAGGCCGGCCCTGCTTGTACGCATTGTTTTTCAAATTTTGGAAACTCAATAGTGTATACTTCGTAAAAGGTCGCACTTTATTTACTTTAAGCCTTCTCATACGTGCAAGAGAAAACATTTACGTACGTCATTAACTCAACAGAACGTGAAGGATCCTCCGCAGGACCTGTTGAGAAAGACCTCAACACTAATTTTGCATTGCTTACGAGGGACGGTGCTTTCAACTGTAAGTAAAGAAAAACATTTTATTGATTTTATTTTGTGCCCATGGCTATAAAAGGAAACAACGAAAGAAATTCAGCGAACAATAAATTTTTTTGACATAGACAAAGATTTTACTCCCATTTTTCGATTTCAGGCGTTTAGTTGTTTTCAGTAAATTCATTGTCTTAGATACATTCTAATTTCAATAACTCGTTTCTAAGAAAGTCTACTTTTTCAGAAGTGTTTTGCACAATCTTCTTTTGCAGAATTTTTTGCTCATTTTCACAACACCATTTGCAATTCAGCCCATTTTATCAGGTACTGGTTTTTGCGGTTTCCGAAAGTAGCCAGAGGGCAGCTGCTACAAACAGCTTTCATTAGCTAGTTGCAAGAGTAACGTTGGGCGTTTGTCGCAGTTACTCTTTCCACAGACGTGGATGATACGTGGAAAAAAAGTACTTTCCAGTCCTTTTTTTCGTTCATTCTTTTTCTAAAGTTGGATGAGACTTCTAAATACAGAAGACGAATTTCAGCATTCCTCAAATGATAATCTGAGACTCATCGGTGCAAGGTTGGCAATCACCGTGATATTACTGAAATTCTGTTTTCCGCAAATGTTGATATCTACTGAAGATCTATGAGACAGGAAAAGGGAGAATTGACGAACTGTCCCACCAACAAAAAGTTGTGTTTGGAACAAGGAATAACTAGAAATTGGCTTCATTGCACGCTTCCAATGTTTTGTTTGTTTGTAAAACAAATTTTCTTTCAGTTAAGCTAATTGATCTATTTGATCGAAATTAAACACTTGGACAAATTTTCTAGCTTATGTTGAAAGGCTCGACCTTTCTTGATTTTTCATGAACTGTTACGCTCTGTTTAAATCGCGTGGCTTCTCTCTGGCATACGTCATCGCGCACGTGTGTTATCTCCAGAGGAAAAGTGTCTTTGTTAGACCGCTGCCAAACGCAGATTTTCTTAGCAGTGACTGGTTTATGAGGCTCTGAAAAGGTCACCCTTTCAGCTTCGAAAATGTTTAGTAATGTCGTTGTAACTAGCCAGAGTTCGTGTGTTTTTCTTGTTTTCAAGTGCCAACATTTCGCCTGTAAGATTTGTCTTACATTTACAGGACTGATGATGCTTTGGAAAACGCCAAACTAGTTTCCCCGTCAATAAACTGTGACTGATTTACTTGCCGCCATCTTTGTCGCCTATAACTGTACAAAATAGATACGCATGCAAGTTTTAATCGTCGCAGAAGAATGAAAGCAGAAAGCAGGCAAATTCCTCAGAAGTTTGCCGCAAGGCTAAAGTTTGTTTGTTGTCTCCAGTAATAGTATCACTAACACACATCGTTGAGATATTTTGAGCTGAAACACTGCAACTTATTTAATTGAGCATCCAAACGAAACATGGAAATTTCATTACTTTGCCTAATATTTCAGTCTCTCACATTTGCAAACTAGAATCCGGAATCTGTAACGCTTGTTTAATAATTTTTGCTGTTCAACAGAACTTTTACCACAATGTCTAATTTAGTGCCTGCTGGAATCGTGTTAGAAAATCCAGAGTTTGATGCACCACCGGAAGAGACGTCGAGTTCAACCACAGAATCTAGGGACGTCTCGGGGCCACCCTGGAGTGGATCTGAAGCAGGTTGGATTACACTGTGGAGAAAACAACGTGCAATTATGCTCAAAGCTATCAAAATACCATGCAAACGCAATCAAATGCATATGAACGCTTTTACCGTGGGTGATAAATAAGATTCTAGAAATAACTCAAAAACTAGCCTCCAAATTGGACGATACTTAAAATGCGCATTGCCAAGAAGTAATCTAAGGCCTAAAACACGTCAGTATTGCCAGTTCTTTAGGTTTGCTCTTGAGTACTGTGTTGGGCTGAAGAAAAAGTACATCATAGCTGAAAAAACTCGAAGTAAGCAGTGGTAGGGAAACACGCGTACAAAACAACGTACACCCTAAATTCCTTCGTTTAAAGTTGGTTGCAATCAGCATGTTGCTTCAGCATTTTGACTCTTTTCCAAGACAAACATCTGCAACACATCAAGGGACAAAGTCTTATTGTATCAGAGAAGCTACAATACTCTTGCATTCCGATCTTGTCAGTACGACCTAGTCTTGAAAAATTAGAAAATCAAAAAGGGACTACATACTGGTCGACTCCTTGGAGGAAAAGAATTCTCATCAGTCTAACAGCTTACTTTTCTTCCACCGTGAAACTAGCACTTGTTTCCAGCAGAGAGTCCATCAAGCAGGTGATTTGGAAACGGACGTATGTTCCAGTATAGAGGTCCTCCATAGGATCGATATTTGTCAATGTCCATGACAGGAATGTGTGAGTAGAATTCGACTAGTTACAAGAAAATAAATGTTGGGACCCAGTTGTGGCCACAACTCAACGCGCTGCTAATTAATCAAGAAAGACTCTTTGCATGCAGTACAAGAAATGTTTTTAAGTCTACGACGAGAAACCGATTATCATGTGAAAACGCACTTTTTGCAACTAGGTGAGGAAGCTCGCGCAGTTGCTGGTAAACATTAAGTATGGTGTATAATATTGAACTCGTAATTCGCCTCTGCTAAGGTGACGCCGTCGAGTAGATCACATTGTTTAATAGGAAATCGATTTCACGCAACACTACCCATCCTCAGTCCTGGAATTTGCAAGCAATGCTTACGCGTGAAATGCTGAAGAACAAACGCAAGGGAAGAAAAAGCAATTAAACTCAAGAACAGAGCCGTATCATCCGCACTCCATACCCCCCAATTGGGGAGTTCCCATGCTGTCACAGGGAGCCCAAAATTTCAGTCCCGTCACCACTTAGCACCCCAGAGAAAGCTTCGATCCCCCAAATTGAAATATGAAGCACTAGAAATCAGCGAAGTAAGGGGGCCTTTTGAAAGAAAAGTGCTTATGCATTGCAGTTACTTTGGGCCCCTTTGAAAGCAAGGTATTTACACATTACAACTGCTGTTGGGGGCCCCTATGAACAGGGCCGGATTAAGGGGGGGGCAACGGGGGCAATTGCCCCGGGCCCCCCGCTGCAAGGGGGCCCCCCGTGATGAA
>Ga0210059_1009397_pt1 | contig 15293 bp, 10 predicted proteins | sample Ectturendosymbi2_FD_188042 | JGI IMG/M metagenome (GOLD analysis project Ga0210059, IMG submission 188042) | Ecteinascidia turbinata endosymbiont from Florida, USA - Sample 2 (SPAdes) (version 2) | ecosystem: Host-associated > Tunicates > Ascidians > Unclassified | place: Key West, Florida... | reverse complement strand
GGGGGGTGCAGGATGCGGGCTGTGGGGATAATTTCGGTGTGCAGTTGCGTAAATGATGAAAAGTGTCAAGCTGCCGAAATGCGTTGGGCTCGGGAACGGTCATTCCGAAGAGAAAAGTGAGGCAAATAGAGGAAAACAGAAGCAAGGCGTGTATGTTACACGGGAAAGTGCAGGAAATGTCGTTGAAAGAGCGGTAGTGATGACGTTGAGACGGGCTGAAGTTAACGAGGGAGACACCATTGAAATTGCCGTAATGTGCGAACTTTGGAATGGCATTTTGGAGCGATTCAACAGCAGTAGTAAGTTGCTGTAAAGTAATACCATCGAACTAACACCAGCTATGGGCCTACTGAAGAGCTTGGATAAATTCTTGGATGAATGCCGAGAGAAGTTTGACTATTATGAGCAGCAGGCGGTTGTTCACTGCGGCAGCAGTACATACAAATCTAAAAGTCAGCGAGAACCCAAGTGTGAGAGGTATCTCAGCGATGGAGATGCCAGCGATGCTGTTGAAGGGATGACGAGCCAGCAAACGTTTAAAGTTACCACTTTTTATGTCATTATTGATCAACTGAAGAACACCCTAGTGAAACGTATTGAGGCATATTTCCTGGTGCTGCAGATATTTGGTGTTGTTTTAACTGGCAAAATCCCTGAAAATTTGGGCAAATGGGCGCCCAACGTTGTTTGACTTCAAAACATGGCGCCCAAGGTTTGCAGAAAAACAAGTGAAGACCATTTTTTGGGGGGTCACACTGCAAAAACGGTCGGCAAAAGTTGCACTGTAACTTTTTTGGTAAATTTGGGAAAATTTGGGCAAATATCCCTTGCACCCCTAAGAATTTGCTTGCTCCTACACATATGTGTTAAACGATCAACAATGGGTCAACAACGTCTTGATACACTGGCACTTTTGCGTATTGAAAGTAATTTGCTTAAAAAATTGACTTAAAAAAAATAGTTGATGAATTTGCTGTTTCAAAAGCGCGCAAAGTTGCAATCTAGCTGGGCATATGAAGACTACCTATCAAAATTACTGTTAAAAATATTGTCTGTTCTGAAATATTGTGTAATATATTTTCTGTTGCCAGGTCCAACTTTTTCTTCTTTTGAGCTGGAAATATCCGCATTTTCAGGCCACTCATCAAAATATGCCTTAGGGCCAGCTGAGCATTAATCCGGTTCTGCCAACGGCCATATCGACGTCCGGAGTGACCCTCCCAAGAAGAGCCTGGGTTTGACTTAACAGCCTCCGCACCAGTGTCGGGCGTTTCCGCTGCTGTCTGTACAAATGGGGTATGGCCTCCTCTGCGGCCTGTGAGTGTAGCAGAGGTGTACGAAGTCTGAAATTTTTGACTCCGACTCCGCTCCTGCTTTGGCTGAATATACTCTGACACATTTTAAAGTTTTGGACTCCGACTCCTGCTTCAACTCCAAAGTGAATTATCTAAACTTTTGGCAGTGTCTAAACGACCGTATCAGGTTTTCGCATTAAAAAGACTAAAAAAACGTATCAAATGAATTTGCTGATCACTGCAATATATGTCAGTTGCTTCTCAGATAAAGGATAAATGTGGCCATAATTTTTTTACCCTATATCCTAACCATTTACCTTAACTGCAAACCCTAACTATCATCATTAAACGCTAATCCTAAACCCAACCTTAGACACTAACACTGAACCCTAACTCTAAATGCTTACTATAAACCCTGATTTTAAACACTAACACAAAACCCTAATCCAAAATGCTAAACCTAACCTTAGTCCTAAAGCTTGATTTAATTATCAACACTTGTCTTCTTTTCGAAATGTACATCCCAAGGGGGTCCAGAAATTTTGACTTAGAATCTTGTGTAAGTACATCAAAAGAAAAACCAAATACAATTCGTCACTTCCCATTCGATAATGTTGATAGTAAAGGGATGTTCTCCAACTCAAAAGAGATGTTCTCCAACTCAGTTTTATATCTGGCAGAAAACTGGATGCAGGATACGGTACTTTGTTTCCTTCCAAAGAGAAAACTGGAAATGCTGGTTGTTGAGACACTACCTGCACTTTTTATGTGAGCTAAATTTCATTTGCCAACAATAACATATTTTTGACCTATCACCATGAACAAGAAATTGTCCAAAACTTTTCACTCATGAAACTCACCAACCTTATCTTACTTACATCCAAGTTGTATTAAAATTTTAAGACTTCCTGTGAAGTAGTATTACACATTTGAAGGTTATGTTATAACATGCTTTGTAAAAAACAATGTGCAATAATAATAATCAATAATAAACAAAGTAATCTCTTATTAAAAAACTGACTCCGGCTCCACTCCGGCCATTACTTAAAAAAATCAACTCCGCCTCCACTCCTATTTTCGAAAATCGTTAAGACTCCGGCCGGAGTCTACTCCGACACTCCGGCTCCTGTACACCTCTGGAGTGTGGCGCAGAAGAACAAACCGACGACCATGTTGCCTTCCAGTGTTCAATCCATCGACCTCCCCATGGACTGCACGGCCTGACGATTCTGGACGATGAGATGGCCGAATGGCTGCTCAACACCTGCCCCGAAATCTAGCGCGGCCAAGCAGTGGATAGAAGAACTCGCTCAAAAGAAGAAGAACCATCGTTCTCAACGTAACTCGAGTCGAGTCCGAGTCACCAAAAACTGTGACTCGAGTCGAGTCATTGACTCGAGTTGAGATTCTCATAATGTAGTGTGGACGACTGTGAAAAAGGGGCCCCTGCTTTAATTGCATATGTAGTGCACATGAAGTCACAAGAGTTTTGTTGCGTTCAAAAATGGACCGTTTTGTACTCCATTAATCTGTATCAAACTCAGTTTGGCTTTTTGGTTAAAAATATATATTAAATTGCAGTCTAATATTATTTGTCTAATGCGGGACTTTCAGTCAAAGTGCACTAATTTGTTTTTACAAACACTACACCAAAGATGAGCATTGGATTGGACTGGATCCGGACTATAGGAAATTTTGTTGAATTTAAATTGGATCCGGACTGCAAATTACTTCAAAATTTAGGATCCGGACCGGTTTTGGATCCGGGCCCGATTTGGCCTGACCAGAAAACGTATGAAGAAGCTGCTGGAATGGGTTGTGAAAACAACTACGTTCCAGTTAACGGTCCTTTTTATCGACATGTCGATGACGTTGCTATGGGCTCACCTATAGCACCGCTCATGGCTGACGTATGCATGAACTACGTTATAGATCAGGCCTTGGCGGTGACACCACCGGAGTGTCAACCAGATCTGCTTTGCCGCTACGTAGATGACTTGTTTTTACTATTTTCTAACCAAGATTCTCTCAACAGGTTCTTTACCAATATTACTTCCATTCACAGGAATATTATCTTTACCAAGGAGCTAGAAACTAATAATTGCCTCCACTTTCTTGATGTTTTAATTGAGAAAACATCAACAGGTTTTATTACTTCTACTTACAGGAAACCCATGCATACAGGTCTCTACTCGAAATGGTCGAGTTTCGCTCCGTTGCGCAGGAAACGAAACCTTGTCAACTCTCTACTCCGCCGCGCATATGACATTGCCAGTTCCTACCAACTGGTGCCCACGGAATTTATGAATATTAAGCGAACGTTGTCTCGTAACGGGTACCCCAACAATTTTTGGACCGTTGCATTCAGCATTTCTTAAACAGAAAATACCGTGTCACACAACAACGTGATGCACCGGCTGAACCCTCTCTTTCACCCAAATATATTCATTACAACTACCGTATTTGGGTTCTGTATCTAATAACATACGACTGGAACTCAGCAGCTTCATAAGATACAAGGCTGTAGTGAATGTGAAGCTACGTTGTTTCAAAGTACTCGAAAGCTTCAAAGCTGGTTCTCGATTAAGGATCGGCAAGCTTTACTGAACCGGTTTAACGTTGTGTACAAGCTTACGTGCTCAGGCAGTGCCTCCTACATCGGGCAAACGCAACACAATTTAATAAATCGTGCAGAAGAGCATCGAAGGTCACTAAGCTCTTCAGTATGCAGAAAGACACTTGCAAGCCAATCCAGATTATCGGGTTGACTTTCACAACCCTGAGGTCATTGGCGGTGACAACAATCGGCGATGGCTGCAGATTCTTGAATCTTTGTTGATTCAAGAACATAAATCAGAGCTGAATGCAACCATCCCGTCGATGCCTCTATGCAGGGGCGAACTTTCATTTTCGGGGCCCTAGGCTATTTTAAATTGGGGACCACTCCTGAAGGTTTGCGACGACTGACGTCATACAAATCAGCACTACACGTGCTCGCTACATTCACTGAATAAGTTGTTCCAATTCATAAACATATTACTTTATTCTGAATTTCTTCGATATCAAGAACCAGAGTCGTGTCAGCTTCAATCCATACCCCCAATTTGGGGCCACGCTATCACAGACAGGGGACCCAAAATTCAGAACTTAACCCCCCAAACAAAATTTCAACACCCTAAATTTAAATATGAAACACTAGAAATCAGTGAAGTTTTTGTCAGACCGTATCCTTTTCTGTCCTATACTTTATAGATGGAGCCGTACCTGCCGCTGTTACTTAGAATAACATCGTCTGATCAGTGCCGGCGCTACATTTAGGTAAACTTAGCGGTGGCTGCCTAGGGCGTTAGGCCAAAGAGGGCGCCAAAAAGAGTCAAGAAATGTACAACTATGTAGTTCTGAAAGTGACGAACGTCCACCAAGTAAAAGTGAATGAACATGGTGAAAGTGAATGGAACACACGTTCACGCAGTTTTTCAGGTTTGCTGCATAGGGTGACTACTTTTGTCATTAATCTCAATTTCATATATTATTCATCTAATAAACTTTTCTAAAGTACAAAATCTTCCTATCAATATCATCCCATTGCACATTGCGTATATGAGTAAGGATCTTTGTATAGGACAGGTGGGCGCTTGAATCGATCTTGCCTAGAGGGTGCTTACAAGTCTATCAATAACGTGCTGTTGTCAAGACTAGCAAGGCATGCCCTCCATACTTTATCAACTTCACTTCAACAATTTTAAGGTTACCATTTCTATTACTTTCATTTCTTGATTTTCCTGGCCCTGCCGCTTCACCAGAGTACCTTCATGTCGAAGCCTCCACTGAATCAGATTTCGGTAACCCAGTGTAATTAGGTTAGGAACGCTGTCGAAAATCGAAACGCCAGCATTATTGGTGTTAATAGACTATTTCACCAATTAGATTTTGATTTTAGGATGCATCACCTATTTTAACCAAACAGATTCTAGATGGCATTGAAGACTTTCTGGCGACGGTTCTGTCGAAATTATGTCTGCAAATGGAACTAAAAAATAGTGAAATAAAAAAAATAAAGAATTAGGATATTTTGTTGTGAAGGCCATTTGGCCTCGGGATGTTCCGTTATGTCGAAATATTTTTTTAGAAATCACCATTGAGGGCCTCTGTAAGCATTTTGGGGGGGACAGATTTGGGCTGCTACGGCACTGTCAGGAACAAGAACAGTCATAATGAAACTAACGAAAAAAGCAGCGGTGAATCTGACCACACTTTAGGGCCGTCGCAAGTGGTGGGCCAGTGGTGCCCAGGCCCACATTTAAAATCTGTGCGCCCCCATTTCATGTTTGGCCTCCGGTTGCTGCCTATATCCAATATTGTATTTAAAAAATGTGGACTCCCTTGTGGTTTTTGGCCCCTTTGCTACGAAAACCTGGCGACGGGCTTGTCACACTCCCATTACATATTTATTGAGTACCTCACTGGCCTCGTGTAATCTGGAAAACGGATTCAGGCGTTTTGTTCCACACATTGTATGTAACAATAACCAATTCTCAACGCCAGAAAAAGAGAATGCTTATCGGCATTCACTTCAATCTTTTGCGCTCATTCTTCCATAGAGATCTTTTTTAGCGGCATAGTAAAAAAACGTGCGTTGAACCAAAACAAAAATACAAATATAAAGCTCACAGAAATGCTGGAAACTGTCATTACTCCCAAAATTTTGGGCCCCCCCGAAATCGGGAGCCCTAGGCTCAAGCCTTTTTAGCCTAATGGTAAATCCGCGCCTGCCTCCATGCATTTTTAACTTGTAACAGAGCTTCATGCCTCACTCATGACGTCATGCGCCATCACCATCGGCGTGTATCCAGCTGAGTCATGTGACCATGTATGCACTAGCGTACGGAGGGGGAGGCCACTGTGCCATGGCCACCTCCTCAGACCCTGAAAGAAAATGTAAAAACAGTATTGTCCAAAACTTGCTTCCAGAATGCGCAAAAATGCCTATTTTTAGGCGTAATTTTGCAAAATTTTCCCGGGGGCATGCCCCCAGACCTCCCGAGAATGGCCGTGCCTTCGGCACTTCCCCTAAAGTTGATTTGTGACGTCACACGATTGTGACGAAACTTGGCCTCCCCTTCGGAAACTTTCTGCGTACGCCACTGCACGTATGCTTCGCCCCACTACGTCACTACCGAAACAGCCGTTTGCGTTTTTCATTTTTTACAGCGCTTTTCTCCTGAATGACCAATAAGAACCTGCAGCGTGATCACTGCAGTTCAATTTGCAAGGCACTGATGATGATAACAGGAGTTATCGAAACGTTTGCAATATGTCGTTTGTATCGTTTTTTTTGTCCGTGGTTTTCATTATATGGCAATTTTCATATCACAAATAGAGATGGTCCTAATTTTTTACACTTTTTTACTATTTTTCCATATATGTTACTTTTACTTTTGTTTAACAGCTACATATAATGTTTGAGCTTTTTGCTGAGTATTTAAAGCATACTATATTTGAGCATGTGAAAGTAATATTATAATGATGCACAAACTAGTTATTATATATACAAAACTTTAAGAGCGGGTCACTGTGCAATACATATTTTTTATGGGTTTCGGGGCGCCAAACTCAAGGACCGTCCCGGGTCGCCCACACAGGGACGCTGGAACGGGGGTGCAATGACAGGGGCACTGCCCCCTACTTTTTGAAAGGGGGGGAAACGGGGGCACAGATGCCCTTACATAACAGTATCACAAGTAATTTCATGATTTATCAAGATCGACTTGAAAGAAATTTATTGCAGTTATTCGCGCATACATAAAATTCAGAATAGTTTTCTATAATTTCTGTTATTATTTTTGAGGTCAACATGGTTGCTGAACATGTAAATGCGAAGAGCATGACTATCATAGTGCGCTTTTACACTGAACACAAGCAAGCAATTTTGAACTCGTGGTACGTCAAAACCATGAGCATCCGCAATGGACATTTGCCTCCTGCCCAGAAATGAGACTAAGAATCAAAATTTCCCAGAAAACCTGAAGTCAGCAGCTCAATTTCGATTAATTGATTTATTTCTTGCAATGACAGTTTATTTACCTCTATGACATTCATATTGCACAAGAGACAGGCTCACTGTTCTGGTGTCATCCAGTGCTGAGCTTGCAGTTCACTCATGTCCTCTTCTTTGCCTGCAGGCTTAGGCGTTGCCAAGGGGGGCCTAGGGGGCCATGTCCCCACCAAATTTTTAGAATATATAGCCATTTGTGCTTTGAGAGGCGGTATCACAAACAAAATAGTGTTATTCGCCTAAAATCAAACATTTTGGTTCCCACCAAATTTTTGGTTGGCTACGCTACTGCCTCCAGGGGCAAGCTGCCAAACTTGCGAGTGGATTGTTTTTCTGTTGGTCTTTATCGTGTAATATTAACATGGCAACAAATCATCAAATGTTCTCTTCAAGTTACGATATTGGGCGTATTGTTGCATGTGACTCTTGAACGCAGTCGTCTTGGCAGGTAATGTAGCGAGACAATGACTGCTGATAGCGGCAAGCAGGGACGTCGGAGAGCGGTAGCATTGAATCCCTGACCTTTCCAACTAGGGACAACGGGGGCAAAGGTGTCTTTTCGTAGGTAATTTTATGATTTGTCAAGATCGAATTGAAACAAGTTGTCTATGGTTTGTTTTATTATTTTTTAAGTCAAAATTATTGTTAAACTGTAGCAAGCATAGGCAGGCCCTAACCAGATTGGGACACCACGGGAGGCAAAGAGTTTACTGAGAGGGGCGCAAATTTTTTAAACTATGTCCAACACATTTTTCCAGGGAGGGGCAAAATTTTTTCAGGGGTGACTAAGCCCCCTGCGCCCCTCCAAGTTACGGACCTGATACTTGGTAACGATTTTTTTGTTTTTCATAAGTTTCCCTGCCCTCAACTTTTTGCTGCCCTACCGACGTTCCGGTGTCCCTGATTATTTTTATCTGTTTAAATCATAAATATTACTTGCGACTAGTTATTAATTATTAATGAGAATTATACTCTAACTACTTATGGTTACTCTCGTCCTCTAATGTTCAAAAATCAAGTGCGAAATATATGTACACTACATTCAAACATAAACAATTCACAATATCGTCTTCGTTTGAACTGAATGTCTCAGTTTTCATATAGTTCCAGCTTTATGCGTTTAGGTGAAAGTCCATTTCTTTGTGGAACTTTAGTATTCCAGTATTCGTCCAAATCACAACTGTTCATAGAAAGTAATGACAAACTTTTGGGTCGTTGTCTTGATTTGTTTTTCAAGTAAGTAATGTAACTTATCAACTGTATTCCAGAGTCTGAAGACGTTTCATGTTGAGATTGCAACGCGAACTCAACAAATCTTTCCTAGGGGGCACGCAAAAGTGGTGAAATAATATCTTTCCTTCTCAAAACTACGAAAACGACCTTTCTTTGCTAAAAATGTAATGGAAAAATATCAGATTTCAAAATCCAGGAGCAAGGCCCCCCTGTCCCACCCTCTGACGCCCGTGAGTAGGAAGATGTTTTACATTTTGTAAGTGCTGAGGGAATTGTCACTGCCATTACTTACAGATAGCTTGCAATCTGTCCTCTCGACAAAGCCCATGTGACTAAATGACATGAAATTGAATTTTTTCCCAGTCGATTGGATTTTGGCATTTTTACACTAATGGATTTAAAAATAGATTTCAATCGTTTACGACAGCATGGCTGGAGCAGTTGATCCAAACTCTTTTGAGCGCCACCCATAGGAGTTTTAAGACCACGCGACCCAAACCTCAAAAACGTATGAAAAACATACGATTGTATGAATGATTTTTGGCAACAAGTTGCTAAGTTCATTTTTTAATGTTAACTTTTCTCAAGTGCCTATGCTACAGGCGGACACAAAGAAGCAACGTTGAGTATACACAGCTAAAGTTTGGAGCCTCTGCGCTACTCACTTTTTGACCCTTCTCCATCACTGTTTGGGTTTCGACCCATACTTTAGGAACCACTCCACGCATTTTTAACTTGTAACAGAGCTTCGACAAGTATTTCTTAACTTTAGTGCAGAGCCGTGGCGATAATCAATTGTGGCTTCGTTTTCGCAAATGCACAATCATTTTCACACTTTGTGTGGACTGAGTGGGTCAAACATATAGAGTGTCCGCCTCCCAATTGGAAGGTTGGGTGTTTGGTCCATGGCCACTGAGTGACTCACCGTAGCGCTCCTTAGGCAAGAGCGTTCACCGCAACCACCCCGACAATAAGCATTATTCAGGCTCCGACTTGCCGCCAATTGTTGACAGCTAAATAGCAGGATCAATATAATCCAGCTAAATAGCTGGATCAATATCTTGGGAATACTGCGTAATGCAACTACATACAAAAATGCTACGGCAGTAGCATTTTGTAACGTGTAATGACATAAAATCCAAACATTTTTCAAAGACGTTGTGGGACTAAAGCAACTGCATACTTCAGGGTCTCAAACTCAAATTCACTGTTCTAGATCGTGCGTGGTGAGCTTGCAGTTCTTTCATGTCCGCTCCTTTGCCTGCAGAGGCAGGTTGCCAAACTTGAAAGCGGATTATTCTACTGTTCGTCTTTGTTGTGTAACAATAACATGGCAACAAATCTATTGTTCACTTCAAGTTACGATTGTGGACCTTTTGCCGCATGTGACTAATGAACGCAGACATCTTGGAAGGAAATGCAACGAGGCGGTGACTGCTAATAGCGGTAAGCAGGGACGCCGGAGAGCGGGGCATTGCTCCCTGACCTTTCAAAAGAGGGCCAACAGGGCGAGGTGTCTTGTTAATAACAGCATCATACATAATTTCATGGTATATCAAGATCGAATTGAAGCAAAATTTTCCGATAGTTTCTTTTATTGTTTTTGAGGTCAACATTGTTGTTTAACAGAAGCAAGCATAATTGGTGACGATTTGCTTTTTTTATGTTTCCATTGCCTCAACTTTTTTACTGCTCCCCCTGCCCTACTGCTGTTCCGGAGTCCCTGAGCCCACACTCTAGCTACGCCACTGACCAAGGTAGCTTTTTACGCGCTGCATTATGGTTCAATGAGGGGGATTAGCTCACAGGCGTAGCCAAGGGGACCAAAGAGGCCATGTCTCCACAAAATTCTCGCACATCTTGTCGTTTTGTGCTTCGAGACGCGATTTCCCAAACGAAAATCTATTGCTCGCTTAAATTAAAAAATTTGGTATGGCTATGCTACTGGATTAATTCCGTCAAGAAACTCATCAACTCATCTTTATGTTGCAAAACAGACATACTGCGGACGCACGGACTGCACCGGCAATAGATCTGAAGCTGTTTGTTTGCGTTGGAGGCTTCTGCAGTCTTACCCCAGTTATAAGTTTTCCATGTTGCATTCCTATTTTCACTACTGCTTTTCCTTTCAAGGCTGCCATCAAGCATAAAAAATGTACTTGTAATAAAAACAGACCAATTTTGCTCAGTCCAGCGGCAGGTCGATAGCTATGTTAACGCAAGCGATCGCGTTTGCCAGTGCTACCACAGGCTTCTCTGCAAAAACCCTAGATTAACAAAAAAAATTAACTAGATTTAACAATTTTGCGTCGAAGCTCGCAGTTTTGTTTGAAATGATTTGGTTATTTACTTTATCACCCAAAAACTTTTACATCATTTGAAAGTTTCTTAAAATTGATGATCCTGAAACTTGGAAAATATAATATCAGCCATCTTCAGGCTGTTTTCAAGAGCTGAAAATGACACCACTCATGGAGTATTTCAGACCAATCAAATCAACCTATCGTTTCATTAATTATTTCCACTGCAGTGTTCCTGCAAGGAAATGAAAGTGCCGTCATGGCCAACAGTGCAGCAATAAAGAGAACCGACGTGAAAACAAAAAGAAACTCAAATTGGAAACACTTTTTCGTTCTTTTGGTGCAAATATTTAAACAACGATTCACGTAATCAATTGTTAACGGGTTAAAAGGTCTGAAAAGTTAGAAGAAAATAACCAATCTTCTTCAAATACGTACTTTGCAAACAATCACTAGATTGCAGTGAAATATCACTAGATCACTAGATCGCTCTAAAAATCACTAGATCTAGTGAAAAATCACTAGGCGTGGCACCAGTGGCGTTTGCGATTAGGGCTCCCTAACCTGAGTAAGACTGGGCAGTTCTCACGGGGGAAAGAAATAATGGAGCAGCAGTACTATTACGACAGAATGGCATTGTTGAAATTATTCGACAATAGAGGCTGGGTAAAAGTCTTTTTGATCTCTATATCTACTTCGATAGGCACCAAAAAGGGGCGCATTTATATCAAAGGAGCGCCATTCAACGAAGCGCCCCAGACGTTTGGAGGGGAAGTTGCCCCAAACTGCCCCCAAGTGCACATTGTAGTTTATCTGTAATTGTGGTTTTGAAGAGAGTAGAACATTGTGTACAATCCGTAAATGCAGAGCTGTAGGCTCAAAGTTTAGTAGTGGGATCCAATAGCGCAGCCAGAATGAAACCGAAGAAACCATGTCTCCCCGAAACATACTTACTAGGATTTTTACTGGTGCTTTGTATCAATTTACAACTCTTTGAAAATAAATGGAAGGAACAGTCGGACTCAAGACGACATCAGTGATAGAAGACGTCACTGACTGGCCCCTCTCGAACGAAATTCTTGGCTGCGCTACTGGTATCATAACCTGAAACATTCGAATTCTTTTTGATAAATTTGTGGTTGAATGTAACGGCTTGAACTTTTTCGGCTCGTGCCTAAAAATTCAGTGCAGGCTAATGTATACTGCGTTAAACCTTAAAATCTCAAAACTCTTAAGTACTTGAATTTGTTCTGAAAAATAAATGCCTAATCCAGCTTAGTTTAGGTGATACGTATTTTTATCCCTTGGGGAATCCTAATAGCAATTGTTCACATTTCTCGTAACTCTCATAAAAATAAAACATTTAATAGAAGGCCTTTGATTACAGTGAAACTTAAAAATGTGTGCCTTTTGCTTAGGGGAAGGCGGGGCACAGTAGAACTACGGGCACAGTCGTCTTTTTTGATTTATTGAAAAAGTTGAAAACGTTGAACTTAAAAGTTTCCATGATGATTTAGTCTCATACCAGCCGTAGTACTAAAGTGAATTTTTCCTTGATAGGCCGCTGCTGTTACGAGTTACAGAGTAAGTTGTGTTTTTGCTACCCAAACGTAATTTGTGAAGTCGCATTTAGATTTGGGTTTTGCCCACGTTAATCAATATCTTCTGTTCTGAGTTTTTGTTACGTTGTAGTCAGGGCAGTGCTGCATTATTTGATAATGCCAGATTTTAAATTCTTTTTAGGTTGAGTTGGTACTTCTTAATTTCATTTTTTAGATATGCATGGGGCACATCTGACAAAAAACTGGGGCACACTCAACACATTGCCACTAGGTCAGTCTATAAACAAGGTAAAGCTTGAGAGGTTGCATTGGAATGCAGTACAGAATAATTCTAATCTATGAGCATTTGTAGGTTTATTATGTGCTTAGAGGCATATTGTATTTGTATGGTAAGGCATGAATTTCAGCGTACTGCATTGGTTTCATTTAGTGTTTGGTAATCATTAAAATTTGTTTTGCCATGCAGTGATAGTGGGTAATTAGAATGTGAAAAAAGCGGAGAGGCAGTCAGCAAGTGTCTATTTTACATGGGATATCACGTGAACATTAGGCAATGCATACAACCCAACTTTTTATTGACCGGTCAGGGGTAACCCATGCTCATGTCGAGTGTGCTCCGTGCATGGGGCACACTCGACAGAAAAAGTATCCTTTTCAAATCGATTGTAATATATTTTCTGAAAGGCAGTGTTTTCATGTTTTGGCATGATATTGTGTATATAGAGTTGCTTTATTGTGTGACAAATTTTGAGCTTGTTTGGACTTGAAATAAAGTAGCAGTGGTTGAAAATGCACAAAGTATCGACTGTACCCACCTTCCCCTAAGTTGCGAAAAAATAGAATGTTAATTACACTTTCAACCTTTTGTATAAAATGAGAAGCTAAACACGCAGACTAAAACGGCAAAAAGTCTCTTCAAAGATTTTTCATTTTCTAATGAATAAGACGTTTGTTTGACATATCTTAGTCAGGAAGGCAAGGTGATCGTAATACTTATTGATGGCATGGTGCAGCAAAAAACGCGTCACAATAACCAGATGAGGAAAGTAGGCCAAGTGGCAACAAAATATCCTTCATAAATCTTTACAGAGTAGAAGTCCTCATTGATAAGGGACATTGATGAAGGACTCACAAACCGAAACAATCTTTGAAAACACTGTTGCGTGCCTTGCTTCCAGAACTTTCAAAGGATATCAAAACCGTTTGGCACATTTGTAGATAAGACAGTCTTTCCCGTTTTCCAAATGAAGCAATCCTTATCCTTCCACTTTCCTATTTCATTCCCTGGACTACAACATTCATAAACTGAACGAATCTGTGCTTGGGTCGATGGCAGCAAACTGTGAATTCTTTCCAAACATAAACTACTTTGTAAAAACTCTCATAACCATACCAATTAGCTCATGCTGCTGCGAACGCTCCTTCTCTGCTTTAAGACACCTCACGACTTTACCGAGGAACACAACTTTGCAAAACAACCCAATGGCCGCTTTCATACATACATCGTTTTTGTACTGTACGTGTTTTGCACTTTGTTTTGTATAGCATTTATAAGTTTTTGCAATTGTCAACGGCAAGCATGACATTGTTTCGGATTTTATTTAAATGTGCTCAACCTAGATTAAATAAGAGCCGGACGTCAGGTCTACATCAACCATATTTAACAATGTTAACATACCTAGGTATATTAACATGCCTAGCTGGGTACGTACTTAAAATATTCGCCTCGGTAAAAGTTTTACCTTGATTACGGTCATGTTAACAGTAGAGTATCTGTTAAAACCAAGTTAGGCGCTATGCGTGCGACCGTGGTTTTGCGAAATAGTTCGTTTATTAGAAATTTACTATAATATTCAAATTCAGTCATAACGATTTATTTCAATTTTACAATTTCAGTAAGACAAGATGTTCATGATGAACCTGCTATTGCCCGAAAACACAGTCAACGCTTATATGATTCGGCAACCTGGTTTCATCAAAAATCAATTTTTATTTGCCCACTTCATTCCTTGAGAACAACAGGCCTTAATCTTAAATTTTATAGCAGTTGAGCAGAGGATAACAACACGAATAAAAAGAAAACACATTACAGACCAACATTGCCGTCGATAATACATTTGATTCTCATGGGGGTAAAGCCAGATACAAACAAGAGCAGCTTTTCCAACGTGGAGTACAGATTGACTGAAACAACCTATGTATCTTACCTGTTGTTACAGGTCGTTTCTTAAAATTACAAGAGAATCAGTGAGTTTCTAGATGTGAATAATTTTATTGCAAAAACCTAATAAGAACTGAAGAAAAGTTTTACTAAAAGGTTCCTTGATGTAGTGAAGTACTTCTGACTTGGGTAGGAAGGACCATTATACTGTAACAACATACTTCATCAGTTGTCTCAATGCTTTTGCATTTGTCACTTTCTCGTCAAGCTGTCTCAATAACTTTTTCAGCATATTTTTAATCGCTCAATATTCTTCAAACATATTTTTGTAGTGAAGAAAAGCAATTTTAGGAAATTTGTTTTTTCAAAACTAGAAAAAATCACAAAAAAGCATTTCATACATGGGGCGTATATGAAAATAAAGAAACCTGCATTCATTAACACTATGAGCAACTATGAGCGTTTGGTGAAGCAATCGAACTGATTTGAGTCACTTTTCCAGTATTTATTTATGCGCAGTAGTGTAAAGTGGGAAATGCTCAATCACAAGGAGGATGTGACGTGACGCAGTCATTCATTCATTCAGCGTGCCGTCTTCGACTGACGAAGGTTGACGACCATAGCTCTCCATAGGGTCCTGTCGTTAGCTTTCTTAACACAGTTTACGTAATTATCTTGAGTACACAG
>Ga0210059_1009396_pt1 | contig 15293 bp, 12 predicted proteins | sample Ectturendosymbi2_FD_188042 | JGI IMG/M metagenome (GOLD analysis project Ga0210059, IMG submission 188042) | Ecteinascidia turbinata endosymbiont from Florida, USA - Sample 2 (SPAdes) (version 2) | ecosystem: Host-associated > Tunicates > Ascidians > Unclassified | place: Key West, Florida... | reverse complement strand
TAGTTGAAACTCTGGTGAATGGTCTTCCATAAACTGAATAATGTGTGGTTGTAATTTGAAATAAATAGCTTTTTAATCAAAGTCACAATTGAAATTTTCATGGGTACACATCTTTTTGGGTCACCCTGTATTACTCTCAAAAACCTTTGCGAGCGCACTGCGTGCGTTCAAAACCAGACAAATCCATTCAAAACGAGAAAATGAACAATTTTGATAGTGCGCAGCAGCCCGAAGCGTGTGCCCAGTTCATTCATTTTTTCATTTATTCATTCATTCATTCATTTATTCGGGAAACAAACACACACACAAAGAAACTCACAAATAAACAAGATAAAATAAACAAGCAAACTCATGAATAGAAATACAATCCAAATTATGTTTGCGTCTAGTTCGCAAATTCAGTTCGCATTTTTTGCTATTCTACGGCAGTGACAGTACAATACGGAATTCAACGCAGCAGCAAAACTGCTGGTGGATCGCAGTTTTGGTTTATAAAATGCGTCAGTTAATGGCCTGCTATGTAGCAATATTTTTTCTGAGTAGTGCTGGGGCAAAGTAACTAATCTGTGCAAGCAACTGTTGGCGAGTTTCCAGAAAGGTGTGTTCGCTAGCAACTGTTTTTATTTTCAGAAGTCGATGAAACCTGCAAATATAATTTTTTTGAAGATGACAACACCGCATCAGTGTTCTGCAGTGACGAGCTCGATGCTTGGCTGGAGTCTGAAACAAAGAGTTTGGATGAAAATGCGTACATTGACAACGGTAGAAAGAATTTGGACAGCATAAAGTACAGCGTTCCATCAAGGCAGTCTGGTTATATGAAAACGTTGCAGGACGCTCTTCAACAAAGGGCTAACAATCCTGTGAAAGTGACTCCACTGCCTTGCACCAACACGAACTTCGATAAGGGTCTCCCCAGAATGATTAAATGTTTGGGAAATGCGGAATTGACATACTCCTGGGACCGTGCTTGCAAAACACGACCTTCTGCGGTTCCAGCTGCGGAGAGTTCGGAGCCAACGTGCAAGCAAAAACCTAAACCCAAAACAGAAAGTCCAAAGTCGACATCCGAAGAAAAAATCAAACCCAAAGGGATCACTGATCAAAAGCAACCCCCGTGTTTATCAGCTAAGGAAGCTGAGGTCCTATCTGACGTTGTTGAAATTAAAGGTAAGTTTAGATGATATTTCATCGGGTATAAACAGACCTGATCAATACGCGCCGGTTCGCGTCCGTTTGCATTTGGCCAAGGCAACGCGAATACGGCGCCCCAGTAAAGTCGGTAAACGACTGTTGAAAGGGGTACACATGTATTTCATTTTTAATCACTGTTGTTTCTGAACTTTTATTTGATGGAGATTAAAAATCTTTGTGATTGATCTCCGTTACAACTTGAGTTCGACCGATAAGACTTTTGGTGCAGTACCGAAACTTTTAATTTCCCACTGTCAATAACCGATACCAATGTTTTTGCGTCACTCAAATCACTGCGAACGACATTGGAGTAGTGGTAGTCCAGTTGTGATCTGGTTCTGTCCTTGTTAAACGGGAGTGGCCGGATTTGCTTTCTTTCTGACATTACTAATTTTACTTAATTTTTCCATCTTGCTCGGTTAAGGGCGTCTTCCTTTCGCAACCCAATATCTATAGTTTCTTCTTCTACTTGCCTCCAAGTCTTCCATGGTCGTCCCCATTTTTTTCTGACCCTCCACCTTGTAACTCAGCGCCCATCTTAGTGCATCATTTTCATCCCCAAAACGTGTCCGTACCATGGCACTCAACTTGCTTTTGCCAAATTTTCACAATTCTCTTAATCCCAGCATGTTCATCAATTCATCAGTGTTCTTTTAGTCCGTGAGTTCCACGCCACATATTGCTCTTACCACAGCTCTCGCGACTTGCCTCAGAATTGACACTTTGACGTATTACACGTAAGAAAACCAAAGCGGCTTTATGTCAAAATATTACGACGCTACACATCTGAAATAAAGGAAAGTAGAGTTGCGTTCATAACCAGCAAAGAACAACGCATCATGCAATGCAACGAATAACGAATGGAAACCTTCACGTCGTGCAGGGTTTCTACCAACTGAGAATGGCAGTCGAGGAACCAATAATAGTTCAGCGCTTACACGCATAGTTGAAGGCGATAACTCAAGTAATTAAAGGGGATCGCATACACAATCAATAAGGCTGCAATTAAAGGGAACCATGCGTTCACAATGCAACACACTTCGTTATTCCTCAGACACCATGTCTCACTGCCACACAGCATAGCCGACTTCACACATGTCGGATAGGCACTTTCTTTCATCTTCAGTGAGAACTTTACCCAAATAAAATATTCCGCTTTCTCATAATTTCACCCATCAAAGTCTTGTTCTAGTTGTTTCCGCAGTTTGATACCCTCCGCTAGTATTCAATCTGTTGCCCAAATAGCAGAAACCATTCACTATTTCCGCTTCATCGCATAACTTTTTTTTCGGCAGGCTCCACTGCTCTTTCTACAACTTGCATACACTGGTCATTGACAAAATTGTTTGCCAAACTGGGGTGACTTTCCTAATCTTTGCACATCTTCCATGAATCCATTCCCTACAATTCATGCACAAGATCATGTTAGTCATGGCTTTTTTTCACACATGCCGCATGGATCTATCTTACTCCTTGGCATCTCTCTCCTGATCCACTAACCATCACTTTTGTCTTCCCTCATCCCATTACTCACAAACGCCTCTTTCCACATATAAAACTTCTTTTTTAGTTCTTCCATAGTTTCACTCATCAGAGCCAAGTCACCGCCATATAGGATTTCCGTCATTGAACCTTCTCTACCATTTGCTGTGATTTTATCAACTGCAAGCCCAGACATCAACAGAAACAACACTGCACTGATCCATGATGTACTCCAACCTTAACATAAAACTACTCCGACAACTCTGCCCCGGCTCTGAACCTCGTCTTCGCTTCATCGTAAATACTCATGATTGCTTTGACCGTTATCTCTGGTAAACCTTTCTTCCTCATTGCCAACTCCATTACCTTCCTTGGGACACGATTGAACGCTTTCTCTGTCTAGATCCACAAAGAACATGTATAGATGCCTCCCTTTATCACGATATTTCTCTTGTATCCTTTTTAAGATAAACAAAACATCCGTCGTCCGCTTTCCTGGCATACATCAAATTGCATATCGTCCGAGATTTTTAACATTCTTATTTGCCTCTCCAGAAGTCTTTCCACAATCTTCATACCATTTTCCAATAGCCTTACTCTGCATATGCCCTACAGCTCGTCACATTTCTTTTTCCTTTAAAGATTGATATTATCACAGTCGTCTTCAGTTCCTCTGGCATTCTCATCCAACACACGCCGACAGAGTTCCACCACATCAATTTCAGTCTCTCCACTTAACAGTTATCGTCTCCACACTCACTTCTGCGATGTTTTTTTTTTCGCTGAGTCATGTCGGTCCTTTTAATCGAGGAGACATTTTGGTCGCTGAAACATTTCGGTCATTTGTCCCATGTTTTGAAACTCGCCGTAACAGTATTCAGTAGTATATATTTTCAGACATTTAGATATTTTCAGACATTGTGATCGAATTGATCTGATTTTTGTCGGTCATTTAGAAAAATTCCGGTCTATGACCGAAAAACAAACACAGCTCCTGAGGTTCCAGCCGTCTTTCTTGGTTCCATCTTTCTTATGGCCTTCACCATCTCCTCCTCACGCGTAACCTTCTCTCAGAATGCATATTAAAGCAAATCGTAACAAAATAGGGACAAGTCGCAGCTGAAAATTTTCACGAAAATGTTTGCATTTTTCCTAAAATATGATTTACTAGTCAAACATTAACAATTTAAGTTGTAATTATAGTTCAGAAAGAACAGCTTAGTGGCTTTCATATTTCATGCAAATATTGCCGATGTGTTGGTCGAGTACTTGTCACAAAGCCGACGTTTTTCGTTGTTGTCTGCTGCCGGTCTATGTTTTCTGGCACAAACAGGAACACGACCCGATAAGCCTCGACTGTTCCTGTCAAAACCGGATGTTTGATCCTTATTTGAAGATGCCTTAAACAGAGTATGTTGTGACAGCTCGAATCCTTGTTACCTGTAATGTTTTTAATCTATTTCCAGAATACGGGTATATCTACGGAACAAATTTTAATGTTGGACGTTAGCTGTTCATGATGCCGCTACTAACTGACTCCTTACTGTTTGCTTCACGACCCCAGATTTAATAAATAGTTATTTAGTTTTTAGAACTCCCAACGTTCACTCTGGCGTTACGTGATTCACTCGAACAGAATTTAGTACTCTTGAAGGTGTCCAAGTTACATGGTTTTATCATTGAAGCTAATGGTATTACTTCTTTTTGTAAAAGGTTTCAGACTTCAGTGCTTCTGATCTGTTGCAAAATAAAAAATTATGACAGGCAGAGTCAAATATGTTTCTTGTGGCTTGTTTCCATGCTTGACATTACAAAAAGTCAGAAAAGGGTTTTGTGTGGATCAGTGGATCTACGCTATCTCAGGTCAAAGTAACCATTAAAATCAACATTTTGCAGTTACCTGAAAAGTTGACATCAGTTGAACTTTTACCAAACACGAAACAATCTGCTCCAAGGCCCATGGCAATGTTTTAAAGTATGCTATAACGATTGGTTTTACATCAGGGTACAGTTTGAGGCTTCGGACCTCCTCCTTTCACTTACTTGAGGCGATTTCAGTCATTGCAAAACTTCTAATGATTTCATTCACTTCGCAGCGTCTCATGTTTATTTATTTTGTTTCGGAATTAGTGAAACAAATTACAGAATTTGCCTAATTCGTCACCTCAAAGGGATTAGAAAAAAGTGACGATTTAGGCGAAGTGACGAATTATGCAAACAGGTGAAAACTCTATCATAGAAGCTCGTATACTTTATCATAATAACTCGTATGCATAGTGCTCTTATTGGCAGTAAAATACAAGTTTATGACGTTATGGTTGAATACAACAATTAATTCCTCTACTCTATCTGGACTCCTCCATTTAATCTAGCACCTTTTAATCTTTAACTAACTGCAAAGACTTCCGCGTTCTCTCAACGGGAAGTCGGGTCGCGCTTCGCACCTAGTGTATAAATTCGATAGACAAATTGCGAGGTGCAACAATTCTCAGATAAAGATCCTTACTTTGTTTGAATTCCCACACTTACTAGTTGCTTAGACACCAAAAGCGTAACTGTAAATGACGTATAAGCCGAACAAAACGCTTCTAAGGGGTAGAAAGAGGTGACGAATTGAGCTAATTGACGAGAATTAAACGATGACGAATTAGACAAATTCTACTGTATTTGTTTTTTTAATACTTTACTGAAGTGACAATTTCAACCGTAACTGTCTTTGAAACGCTGGTAATAACACTATTCCGTTCACATTGAGTTTGACGCATCGGTGTGTAGCTCCACAAAGATGCGTATATTTTTAGTTTGTTTATTTTTTGCTTGCACTCGCTGGAGCTGTTGTTTCAAAGTTAATACTGTTTTCTATTTGAATAAGAGCTGATGATGCCTACATCGTAGGCGAAATATATACACTGTAAGATCTTAAAGTATCTGATTCTTTGCTGAGAAAGGACCTCTTTCCTTAGACAGTGTTGTGTGTGTTGATAACAGGAGAGAAGAAAAAGAAGAAACGAAACGTTCGTGCCTCAACAGCGAGAAACACAGCTGCTGTAAAACAACTTCAAATAGATTGGGAAATAAAATTTCGAAGACCGTTTCGCCTTACTTTGCTCCAGTCAAACAGCCAGATACTCAAATCGAAATCCACTACGAGACGTACTCGACCCAAAGTATCAATATTGCAGAAAATTGATGCAGAAATGGCGAGGACTGCTACTGCGGCACTCCTGCTCCTGGACTTTGACACCGGCAACCTGCAGAAGCACCGGCAATGCAGTGTCACCAAGTCGGTTCCTTCATGCGAACAAAAAATGTCTAAGAAAGTAATAAAACGAAAAACCAACTCGGGTAAGTGCGTTGGCGGCATTTGGTCAAATATGATTGAGTGCGGCGACTTTTTTGAAAATTGTGTTAAGGGAAATAGCAGAATTTTGGAGGAAAAACTTGTAGTAACTGAAGATGTAATGTTGTTTTTCATTAGTGCCTCCTGTCAAAAAGAAGAAAGCTCTGGCGGCCAGGTTACTGATAAGACGTTCCTACAGAAACAAGTAAGTGTTCTCCGGCGGGTTTTATTATTTTATGTGTATTGCAGTTTTGAATTAAAAGCTTGGACAACAGTTGAAAGTATAGGTAGATTTCATTTCAGATGCTTCGTGTTGTGATGCATAGTTTGTTGTCTATGATCTTGGGATTACCGGTGAATTTGACCGTTGTCAATCATTAGCGAGTAGAAGTAGGAATCCATTGCAGAAAATCGATTTGTTCATTTGCAAGAAGCATTTTCAGTTAATATCACATTAGGTCCATGCTATTTTCCATTCAGTGTGAATTTTAAATCATTTTTTGACAGAGCCACGAGTACTTGCCGCCATCTCAGAGAGAGCAACTTCAAAGATCTTCCGGTGAATATTTTTCACACTGAAACCCGCAGGAGATTTTCCATTAAAATCCTTCAGGTATGTCCTGAATATGTCTACAGTACAAATGAGTATTGCCGCATTTGATCATCACGCGCATGGGATATTATTGCACCGATTACTTTTATCAGGTTTTGAATCTGATTTTTTTTTCGCTGAGACATTTCGGTCATTTTGTCCGAAATACCTTAAAAGCAGGGGTCACCAACATTGTGCCCGCGGGCACTAGGTCGCCCGCGGTCTTGTTCTGACAATAGCATAAACATGATCAGTATCTTCACATGATTATCTTTAATTTTTATTAATGATAACGTATTTGAAGACAACTTGAGCAAATTTTTGTTTCAAAAGTGTGTGTATCAAACTGGTAGACCGTCGCATAAATCTGTACCAAGAAGTAGCTCCCAGTTTCAAAAAGGTTGGTGACCCCTGCCTTAAAGACTTTCTGTTATCTTTCGTTTTCGGACATTGTTTGACCGAATTGACTTAATTTTTTTCAGTTATTAAAAAAATCGGTCAATGACGAAAAAAAACAGTTATGAAAGTGTAGCCGTTCTTATGACTTGTTCACATGTTTTGGACGCTTTAAGTTTCCACTGGCTAAATCCTGAATGTAGTCAACAAGGGCTATGGTGTAGTATTGATTCAATTACGTTGTTTTTACAAGAGATTAATTTTATTCTGAGCAAGAGCTGGGTTACTTCTTTAGGTGAGATTTTGGTCAGTTGTTATGTAACAGTATTAAAACAGTAGAGCCTGAGTAAAGTTTGTTTATCGAAGTCCTGGCGTCTCGGAAGCAGAAAGTATTAAAACTCGCCGCAACAGTACTCACTAGCTTTTTGTTTCGGGCATTGTGACCGAATTGACTTAATTCATTTCGGTCATTTAAAAAAATTCGATCTATGCATGAAAAAATAAGCCCAAAGTAAGAGATGTGTCAGGAGATATTTGATAATTTCATTATTACAATAGAAATATTTTACTTCCATATTTGCTCATTTTTTAACGTTGCAGTTGTATACATGGCTGTTCCATCGCCAGTAAAATACATTTTAATCGTTTTGTTTTAATGCGACGTGGAATATCGTTACTACAGTTTAGCAGATGCTGTCGGCCTTAGTACAGTACAAATCGCGTGAAAATTTTGTTAAATGAGTTGATTTGACAATGACTGAAATTTGTGCGGCAAAGTTTAAGTGGCTCAATGTGTAACAAACATTCAACAGGACTTACAATGTTTGTGATGTTTGGTGACTTTGTGAAAATACTTCCTGTTCAACTTTCATTTTTCAACAGCTAATAGATTAATAAGCATTCCAAGATCAATTCCAAGATGAAACGTTGTTCCTTCAACGACGGTTGTTTCTTTTCTTTACATGTTACATGTGTTTAGATTCTCTCGATTCACAATTCTGTTTAACAGTGGTTGCCAAACTTTTTTGAGCGCGATCTAAATCTGCGTGTGATGAACATCTCGTGACCCAAGCCTGAAACAACCTATTTTACATGAAAAAAGAATGATTGTATCGATAATTTTTGGCACTAAGTTGCCAAGTTCGGTATCAGTGCCAGCTCTTTTGGTGCAGTGCTTGTGTATGATGACAGATTGAAAGAAATAGAAAAGAGGAAAAAAGGAACGTTGAAAATATGCAACGCATGGTTGGATCGCCTGGGCGTGACCCAGTTTTTGACCCTTCGTGACCCTTGTTTGGATCGCGACCCGTACTTTGGGAAACACAGCTGTGCAACGTGTACCCTCACAATGCAGCTTAATCGAGCTCATCTGCATGTAGTAGTTCAGCTCTGCATGATTTTCTTGCACACGAGAGTTAAGCAGCTGCTTGATGAACCACGCACAGCTCAAACCAATGGAGTAGATTTGTTTTCGTGCTAGGAAGGCAGGTTGTACATGATGTTGTCGCATTTTTTTCAATACATTTGTGAATGTGTGTTTTTTTTTCAGCACAAACTCCGGTGGAAACGTCGAAGAAGCGGGAACTTCGTTGCACTTATGCCCGTTCCGCACAACAATCGAACTGCAGCGTCGAAACGTTTTGCTAATGTTGATGTTAGTAACAAACATTTCAAGTTTTTCTGTTCTTGTATCATTAAGTATATACTGATATGCGAACGCATTCGATTGGGAAGCTTTCGTATGAAGCGCGTTTTGCAGAATGTCCTATTTCTCTGTAATCTAGACAAAGCCACACTGATGGCTTTGCACACAGGGGCGTAACGAGGGGGGCAAGGGGGACGCAAGTCCCCAGGTGCCGAGTCACTATGGGGGCGCTAAATCACTGCGGGGGCGCCGAAAAATCCCAACAATGTCACAAGTACTTCCATCAATACAGTACATTTGCTTCTTAATGACCTCAGTCTCGAATATGGGGGCGCCGAATTTGCTTCTTTCCCCGGGTGCCACCCAAACCCGTTACGCCCCTGGTTCCTGGAAGTCTAATTACGTGGAAGTCTAATTACGCCTTCTTTGTAGATTTAAGGACTGACGATGCTTAGTGTTACGTCAAATCGATCTCCCATTAATAATATGCAATTGATTCCTTGCTTGTCACCTCACGTATGGAGAGTAGTTCTCGTTCTCCGTTGAATTTTGTAAAGAAAGAAATTGAACCTGATTTTGTTGTGCTGGAATTGATGAGCTCGTCCCAGGTTAATGAACCGATTATCTGATGGTTGTTATAAATTTGAAAGCTTGTTGTGTTTTTGTTTTTTTTTCGACTAATGGCAGGTATTTGTGGATTTGACTCCACCGTGTCGTGTCAGTTGAACTGACACGCAATGGCCTTAACGACATGTGCACTGTATGTGTTGTTATAACAGTTTCTTTCTTTGTACGGTTAGTCTGATGTGCAAATCAACTTAAACCTGATTGAAGTTCTTAGGAACGAAGGAAGTTTTAGTTAAAAGCCAGTTGATATTTTGTGGTATTACAGAACCAACCCGTGTTTGGTAGAACGGATCAGCAGTTGGTATTGTTGTCACTTTGGTTAACTGCCACTTCGAATCCTTTCTCAAACAAAGTGCTCAATATAGCGGCATACGTGATTACGTTCAGTCGAGGTATAAGTGCATCGTGACCTTCATTGTGAAATCGGTTCAAACTGGTTATAACGTCTTCATGCGTTTAATCAAAACTTTTGTCTTTACAGTCCATGCCGAGAGGACGACTGGTGCCTTTCGTACGTTGCTATAGTGTTTTGAAAATAAATCGAATGTATCAAAAATCAACAAGAGTTATGCAGTGAGACTGCAACTTCTTGACCTGTAACTAAGCTCTGATTTCCAGCTCCTTTGCGAGAAACGTCATGACGCAGTTGCGGAAACTCCAGGCGCTTACTACTACCAGATTTGTGAAAGAGAGTGTGAGGCTTGGTTTCTGTCAAGCTCATTACGAAACCGTGTGATTACATGGCAAGGTGTAAGAAAACACAGGGGGGGCACGAGTGATCACCCATAGTCGTTTGGTCAAAGCGTTCGTGGACAGTGAAGCAAAACTTAGCCATCTGCTGGACAACGAAAGATCGATGTGAAGGAAACTAACGAAGTAGTTACTTTGGTACCCTAGTTAGGAGGTTTTGCGCATTTTATTTCTCGGTCAGCCGTACAAAGTAGATCTCCTTCGATTTTACTCTGAACCAGTGGTTCTCAGAAGTGGTCGATATCGACCCCCAGGGGTCAATTGGACCATACAAGGGGTCGATAAATAGTCACTGGGTTGAATGGGGGTCACTGAATGGCCCCTAAGTTCTAAGCATATTTTCGGATTGTGTATTATTTTATCATGCATTTCAAGTAAGAAGTGCTCAAATTTATTTTGACACATACTTTCCTTTTATTAGTAACTGTTGGACTGGGCCACGGAGTCTACAGAAAATTGTGTGCTTTTGGGGGTAAACGTGCAGAAAAGTTTGAGAACCACTGCGCTAAACGCACATGTTCAGTAGCAGGCGCAAACAGTCCGCGGATTTGTTACCAACGAAAGCAGAAAGAGAAACTCAACCAAGAAGAAATACCGCGACCGAATCCTGTACTCGTCACCGAAGGGGTGACCTCAGAGGTTATCACACGACTCGAAACGACGCGAGGTTGGCATTCGCATCTGGAGCAAAGGTCTCAATGCCCGCTGTTGCGTCTGTTAATACAATCAAGCAAATTGATTGAAAGATCGCATTTACCGTGTTAGCAGCGATTTCATTCAGAGTCGTTTTCTCGGCTCTTAGCTCCTCCCTTTTTCAGTTCCTTTGTACGATTATTTTCAAGACATTCTCTTTGTTCGTTTCTTGTTTGCAGTCCTACGATGGCACTTGTGCCAGAAGCAGAGTGGTCACAAAACGATCACAACGTGTAAAGGTTCACGTCGATCAGAAGCCGCAGACCCCGATCCAGCAGAACCACAGTGAAACTCTCGAAACGCTTGTCAAGGCAGGTCTCACTCCTCCGCGAATCGAAAACAAACATGGTTTGAAAGAAGGTAGTGAAAAAACATCTGCCGATTGTCATCAAGCTGAAGATTTGGAAGATACAGGAATACACACCGTGAGAATCACAATGGTACGAAAGCTATGACGAACCAGGTTCCTAAGTGTTCCGACGATAGTTTTCCAGCAAGCTTTGCTGAAACAACATTATCGTCTTTGGATACTCCCCTTTTGCAAAGGTTTAATTGCTTCAAAGTATTTTCCGTACGTTTCAAAAAGTTTGTTTCTGCCATTTGTGCCATTCGTTAGGCGACGTAACCCGCCTTCAGTGAGACAATGGTAAACATTAGTGTACGACACCGCGGCTCGCAAATTGCTGGCTGTTTATGTCAGAGTAGAAAGCACGCAGAACTGCATCATGGAATGAAGGGTAGTTTCACGTTTGTGAGCGAAATTTACGGAAAATTTTCAGATAACTTCTTGCAATAAAAGTGAACAAGGGGTGGAAATTTGCCAAATACATAAGTGTTTTGGCATCGAATCGGTGCAAAATCAACCAAATACTACCAGTGTTTTACCATGTAATGTGATGAAAGCATCCTGTCATAGTCACATGCTGTAAAAAAACTAAACCTGAAGTTGTAAAAGAGTGTGCTTCAACTTACTTTCAAACACCCATCAATTACATCAACACAGTGAGTTGAGCGTATCAGCACCTGGAACAATGGGAACTATATTTTTAGAAAGCTTTTCCTTTCAGAATTAGTATTACCATGTTTGACGTGGCCTTTTTACAAAACCTTAAGGCGTGGTCCATGTGTGCATTTCCTGTAATGAATACTTGGTTACTGTGTAGGTTAGGAAATCTTTCGCAGGAAATTTTGGGTGTGTTTCATACATAGCAACTGTATCACGTACCAGGAGTTGCGATTTTTAGTCATTGTTTCTACAGAACCGTTGCGATCCATCTTTAACAACAAGTTTTGGATATGTTTGATATAACTTTCAATCGTTTTTTTTTTTCGCTAATACATTTTGGCCACGGAAATATTTCAGTCATTTGTACCATAGTAGTATTGAAACTCGTCGTAACACTATTCATCAGACTATATTTCTGACCGAATTTACTCAAGTTTTTTCGTTTTTCGGTTATTTAAAAACACATTCGGTCTACATCTGAAGAGAAACTAGGCTTTCAATGCGTTATGCTGCATAAGTGTTTATTCTAAATAAAATCCAGGTGTTTGTAATTTTGAAACGATTCTAGTTGTGTAATAAATGCGCTGTAATGGTCGGCATTGGAGAAGATAACTTCTCCCTTGAATTTTTCCTGTTAAAATATAAAGCAAAACTGGGCATAGTTTTTCGGCTTTGTATCTCCGAATCAAAGATTTGATGGCCATCCTGTTAATTCATTTCTAGACGTTTTTAAAGAATGAAATGTCGCCAAAGGTCAACACCACTTGTGAAGTGCTGTGTCTTTCAGTTTTTTTAAAGTACTTGGAGTTCGGAGTTACTGACTTTGTAAAACCCTATGCAAGGTGCCAAAACTATGCATTAGATAACATCTGCGAACCTTGCGAAAAATTTCTCCCGGCAATGTAAACGTATGTGATGCTTTTTCAGCAAGAAAAAATTTCCATCGAAAAAGGCGTCCAGGGAAGGTTGGGAACTCTGATACTTCGGGTTACCCGAGAAATGCCTGATGATATCCGTGATGACAACGCGACTGAAGGTTTGTCACTCCTGTCTCGGTGCTGTCATAAATATTAAGCCAGCCTGTCTGCAATGGTCCTGCATTAAAAGATTCTTACACAAGTGTTTTCGGGCTACCTACAGTGTTTGAGTGTTCGACGTAGTAGATTACCATAAAGAACATAGCATCAGAGGCAATAATCTTCAGAAATAAAATTTAAAGGTGACATGGCGACTGCCTTAAACGTGCGTATTTTAACTGTAGTATGCTGAAAGGTGTTGCTTTTTTGCAAACGTTTTTGTAACTTTATTGTTTTAACACAAAAAGAAGCAAATTTATGCTGACACATTGACTCCGAGACTCCGATCGGAATGCAGAGGAAGCATTTTGTAACTGGAGACTCTTTTTTTATTCAGTAAATAGTGCACAAGAACTTGTCTGTTAGGTTCGCCTGACTTCAGATCCTGACGTGTGCGATCTTTTCGTTTTGTGATAGCCTTGAGCGCTGCAGTTTACGGATAGTAATTACTTGATGAAGGGTTACTTAAATAAATACTGTAAGCAGGTTAACAACAACAGGCGTAATTTTTGCAAAAGCCACTACTGAGGATTTAGTTCAAGTAATATGCCTCGCAGTCGGACCAATCGGCAAACTACGTATATATGTAACGACTTGTGTGATATGCAATCAACAGTTGGTTGGTCAAACAGTGAACAAATTTTCAAAGAGCTGGACAGAGCACCGAAGTGCTTGGAACAAACCAGATATTAAAAATGACAACGACCTAATGGCTTCGTCGTGGCCTTCTACAGTGTTTCATGATGCTCTCCATGAACTACCTATTCATGACTGGTCACTTTTGTCGAGCAATCGGGTTTTGTCTTCATGAAGATAAATCGCTCAACAGCCTACACGAACAATGTAACCTCCAAAGCAGGATCGTCCCTGGTGTGAAATGATTCTTCTCCCCCCTTTCCTTTTGTTAGTTTACAATGTTCATATGTACATACTTTTTTGCTATTCCGTTTTGCCTGATTGTTTTATCTCCTCCCTTTTCAACGTTTACCATTAAACGTTCTTCCCTAAAATACATCAGTCAAACACACGACTGTGCTTTTGCTCCCAACTGCTCTCTATGTCTGAATCTGAATAACCGCCGTGTGGCTCGCAGCTGTGGTTTCGTTGCTCCGTAATAGATATTTTTTCAGCTTCTGTTGAATCAGCTTTATGAGAAAGGTCGACTTTCCAGTTATTACTTGTCACAACTTGTGTTTTGACTTAATCAATGTAGTCTTGAGTTTGCTTGAATTTCACGTGCGATTACTAGTAGAACTTTGCAAATTTTCAAGATTTGTGAAGTGATTACCCTGATTTGTCGTTCAGAGTCCGACACGAAAAATACCTCATTAGTAAAAGTTTTGTCTGAATGCGACTGGAGCGCCAACAAGACCTCTGTCCTGAAGGCGATACTGCGAGTGGATATGGATTTGAAGGTAATGCTGATGTATTATTTTATTCGAAACTGAAGTTCGAGCGGAGTTCGTAACAATTTGTTTCGTCCTTACAAGCTAAACTGGAAATGCTCGAGAGCAATTTTGGAACATTAGGGGTCACTGAAGTCGTTCGCAACCGTATTTGGCCAAAAGTTAATCCGATGTAAATTTTGATGGTGCTCACCGCTTGTAAAAATGATTGCCCGAATCGATGTGATTTTTAGCTGTGTTGAAGACTTCTGAACCGTGACGTTTTTCATTTGAAAATTACGACAGTCTCTCTTTCAGAATGTATGGTTGGGTTATATTCATGTTGCAATGAAAGTACTGCTGGTCGCTCAAAAGATCGACACTTGTGATAGCAACGGACGGTGCCTTCGCGCTTTGAGCGTCTTTTGTTGACACCTTTTTGTTCGCTTTCAGCCAAAACTGTCTTGTTAGCTTGTCAATAAGGTTTTGTGCAGGAAGCCGTTATTGTGATCTTGAGCATTTACATGTATTTTTCCCATGCAGAGCACAACCACAGGCAAATACACGTGCACGTCTGTGCTTTGCTACGCCATTGAAGCGTTCAGTGCTTACGCTGGCAAGAACGATTGCTTGAAGCCTCGATTTGTGATCGGGGCAGATCCCAAGATGACAAGCTACATCCCTATCAGTTTGGTAAGCTTTTGTCTTATCAGTCATTTGCCTGTGTCAGTGTTTCTGACTGAAAATCTGTAAGTGTTTCGTTTTGTTTTTTCGCAATTAACCTTTTTACGACCATTTCGTTCGATTTTGAGTTTCATAATTTCCGCCGTTTCTTGCTTGACCAGAAATGCTTTGTTCAGATTCGCATCAGTCGCTTTCAAAACGCTTCCGAACTTCAGCGAAAGGCCATGCGCTGCTCGGAGTCGATCAAAGACATGCTGATGTTGAACACCGTCATGAATGAGAACTACGGCTGGCCACGGCAGGCCGCGATCTGCACGGTCAGCACTTCGAGCAAAAGAAAGCGACCGCAAAGCAAGCCTCTGCCACGTGGCGGCGCTGCATGTGCTGCACCGAAGAACCCACTGCACAAGTTTCGCCTCGGTT
>Ga0210059_1009395_pt1 | contig 15293 bp, 6 predicted proteins | sample Ectturendosymbi2_FD_188042 | JGI IMG/M metagenome (GOLD analysis project Ga0210059, IMG submission 188042) | Ecteinascidia turbinata endosymbiont from Florida, USA - Sample 2 (SPAdes) (version 2) | ecosystem: Host-associated > Tunicates > Ascidians > Unclassified | place: Key West, Florida... | reverse complement strand
GGGTATGTTTTGCGATTCGCTAAATAACGTTATTGGCAGATCGAATGAACCGATTTCGTCGCTAAAAATATTTGTTGGATTCTAGGCTGCAGTATGAGCCTTGAGAGCTCTTAATCAACTTTTTGGCGTTTTTGGTTTGAAAGTTATGCCAAAAATACGATTATTTCAATAATTCCCTAGCAAAATTTCGGAGATTTCCTCAATATTTTGCAGTATTTTGGCCATAATGTTGGAACCAGAAAATCGGCTGGAATGGTCGGTTCCAAAGGGATGATGACTTCATCGGAATGTAAACAAAATATGCACGAACATACTGCCATCATCTAAACATAAACAAAAACCCGACATGCAACACTGAAACAATAATTTTATTGCAAACTATAAGACTTTCCCCATTCTAGAGTGTTTGAACACCTCTCAAGCTCAATCTGCTGGCAAGTTATGGTCATGGGTCAAAAACACCCAGGGCTAGCGTTTGTGAGAGCATAACTTTTACCAATTTGTGGTTTTTGAGCCATAATTCCGGCTCCAAATGTGCTATAAATCCAACCAAGAGCGCTAAAGCCTCGGATGTTATCCCAGATTCCAAAAAGAAAACTTGACCCAAAAAATCGCTCGTTGGATTGGCGCGCAGGGCCAGGCAACCACAGCAAAAACACCCCCAAATTCGAAGTCACCCACAGAGAATCCCAAAACCAAAACTGAATATTTTGTTTTTTCAATCGAAACTAGAAGACTTTCCGAATACGCAGAGGATTTGAGCAGCTCGCTAGCTTCAACGGCTGCCAAGTAATGACCAAAAATGTATTGGCCACAGCAGTGGCCGGTGCTGGAGCAGACCACCTTTTTCATACTTAGATCTACAAATTCAAAAGCGTTCGCAATGTTTAAAATAATTCAGATTAGCTCGAGTTTTGTAAGAACTATGAATTGCTTGTGAGTCTCGGATAGAATCAAATGCTATGAATATTTAAATTTGTTTGTGGATTTTCACAATACGTAATCATTGTTGATCCCAATGAAAGCACAAAATAATCAACTAATTTTTAAAATGTTTTTTGTATAAGTATTTGTGAAAGAAATTTGTAATGTGCTTGCTATTTCTAGGAAAAACTGACAATGCACTGTAATAACTAAAATTGTATCAGAAGTTTCGAAACAAAGTGATTGCAGATTTAACAACTTTGAAATGTCCATGAGCACAGAAACATAGATAATAAATATTCACCTCAAACTCTGGAGCTTGATCCAGACTCTGTAATACATAACAGTATGTGCACACTATTACGATTGTTCAGAAAAAATACGTATGTTCAAACGCGTGAAATAGCCCATTCTATAGGTGTAATTGATAGTGCATAAAAGGAAGCAGATTTTTATCATTTTAGGGACTAAGATTCCCACAAACAACAGTCTACTTCTTGAGATTGTGAAAATAATTTCCATCAAGGAAAACATTTTCTTTGTAATTCGCTATAGAAATCAATTTGTTTGAAACCAAGGTGTAAACTGATGGAATTGAGGTAAAATCTTGTCAAAATAAATTGTGTTTTTAATTACAAAACAAATTCTAACAAAATCATGACCTAATTGACACTTTCCAACAAACTTGCCACAAACATGTTTCTTACAAAGGGTTACTTGAACCGAGCACTTGTACAAACTGCTTCATTCAAACTAAATTGCAAAACTATTCAAATCGATAGTCACATCAACAAGTTTTAATTTTCAGCACGGATAAAAGCAAGGCTCATCCGTTGAAGATAGATCGCTCTGTGCTATGGCGTGTAGCAACTAGCAATGCAGCGTTGGCGCAGCTTCCCATTTAGATGAAGACCTGGAAGTTAGCTTCGGAAGACTTTTAAATTATTCTTAACAAACACCCGTTTGCAACATCTCGAATTAAGTATACACACGAAACAACACGTAATGGGTTTTAATCAAGCACAAATTCTCGGTTACTGCTGAAATCTTCACCAAAGAAAATAATGTTCAATGCGTTTGGAAAGATGTAGGTGAAATCTAGTCGCATGGAATTTGGCATGAAGCTGACAGCCATTTGTTTTTACCGAATGTAAGTTTTGCAATATATGATTTTGATGTTTGCAAGTGAAAATGTGCAAAGCAATTTCTTGTTTTCAGTGAAAATGAAAGCAATGGATGTTTCAGACCAATCATCATTCAATCAGTTTCTTTCTGTTGGAGTGAAATTCATAGAAACGGTTTACCGATTAATTTTCGTTAACTGCAAAGCGGTATAACTACGTATGAAAAACCAATGATTTTTGCAAATCTACTTCAGAACGTTTTTTATTTGAATTGTTTCAAAAGTATGCAACTCCGTCTGTTTATGAATGGCTTGCTTCTTTGTAATAAACACAGAAAAAAAACTATCGGACATGTTTCATTTTCTTAATGGATACTAAAGCAGTTTCAAATATTTTTTAATTGGCTTTATTCAAAACTATGGAACTGCGTATGTTTGCAAAGTAACAACTGGGACAGCCGACGTCAAAATGTAACACCCTTCTCGAGAAATAACGTTAATGATTTCAGTTATAGTGATTTCAAGTATGGCAGTGCATCAGTTGTGACCATGGATTGCATCGGTCTCAGACAATCATTTGATGGTGTATGTTACAGATGAAAGCATTGAGTTTGTGTCGTTCGATTACGCGATTAAGACTGTTACCAACACAATGTTGCGCTTTTTGTCAGTTGGGAATTTGTTTAACGTGTTTGCAACTTATTTACGTTTCAGACGCGTCCTGGCATTCATCACATATGCGAAAACAACAGGTTCGTCAATTATTTTCACTGATCAAACTGAAAGATCAATGTTCTGATTATTTCAAGGTACTGCGAATCCTATGAAATGTGAACCAAGCTGTACATGTTTGACCTTACATAAGCAGAACGTACGAAACAAAATATCTTTCTATAAATTAGGGAATCATTCAACTACCAATTTCTTGCAAACAAACCGAAAAACTTCACTGAAACATGAAACGGCTTCGAATGTTTGCGTTTCATTCAAAAAGCAACAATACTATTTGCAGAAGGTTTGGAAGAAGTCTTTGCCAGATAGACATGTTTATCGATTTTTACAGGTTTAGTGAAGTGTCTATCGTAAAACTCTCCGCAACGGGTACACAAAATGTGGAAATAATTTGGAAATTACCTCAACGTATTTGAACTATTGTGCCGAAAGTAGTGATAAATAAGAGAAAAACAACTATTGAAATGATAACAACGTTTGAATTTTGAAAAGCTTAACTCAAAAATCGATTAATCAGACATTAACGTTTCAAAAATCTATAAATATTTTGAAATCGTTGTTAAATAGTTTGGGAGTCAAGTTGGTTTTTATGTAAGAAAGTTTGCAAAGCAAATTTATGTTGTGATCACGTGCACTGTGGCGATTATAAAATACTACCGCCTCAAAATATTTTCGTACCAGATTGCTGAGCTAATGACTTTGTCAATGTTTGTAATAAGCTTTAAACAAATTCTGACATGCCAGACAAATTAACGACTATTCGACCATTCGCGTTTTCTGCAATCTAGAAAGGTTTTGAAATCAGAGTGAAATTCTTTCGGATACATCGCAAAACTAAGCACTATGTTACTTTGTTTTTACAAAAGCTTTGTATTACGCGACCTGTTTGACGATAACAGAGAAATGTATAATTTTGGTAGCATTTCCAGATTTACTTTGCAAAACATGACTGGTTGCAGTGCGCTGAGCAATTTAATGGTGAGTGTTTTGATGCTCAATCGAAAGCGTCAACACGAGATTCTGACAGCGAATTTTGCAATCTGATACTTCTAAAAGCTGTAGACCGATTAGGCGACACCAGTTAGGGTTTTGTTGTGAGAGCTAAATTGCACATAATCCCTTGGTACTCATCACCGCATAGACCAGCCGTGCTGAGGTCACATACCAATGCTCGCAGTTGCGGTCAAAACCACCGATGTTCAGCTGATTTTACGCGAAAAATTGAGTCAAACTTGTCCAGCCCTATGTCTTGCCCTATGTCAAAAACATGAAACGAATCAACTTTGTGCTCATTTTGAAATGATCATGAAATAGAGTTGCAATTTATGGTTTTAAATCTATACATGACATGAAAAATTATTCTTTGTGGGCACCCGCTCTAAAGAGATGGGTCAACTTGTTTGATGGTTTGCAAATGTTTACCCTGGTTTGATTATTACAGGTTTACTTGATACTGATGTGAAATACATCTTCAAATCCAATTTATGACACAAACTCATTGCTTTTATCTGTAACGTACACCATCAAACGATTGTCTGAGACGGATGACATAGGCAGTTCCATAGTTTTGAATAAAGCCAATTAAAAACTCTTTGAAACTGTTTTAGAATCTACTGAAAAAATGAAACATGTCCGATTGTTTTTTTTTCTGTGTTTATAATAAAGAAACAAATCCTTCGGAAACAGGCGGAGTTGCATACTTTTGAATCAATTCAAATCAAAAACGTTCTGAAACAGATTGTAAAAGTCATTGGTTTTTCATATGTAGTTATACCGCTTTGCAGTTAACGAAAATAAATCGGTAAACAGTTTCTACGAATTTCATTACAGCAGAAATAAACTGATTGAATAATGATTGGTCTGAAATATCCATTGCTTTCGTTTTCGCTAAAATCAAGAAATTGCTTTGCACATTTTAACTTGCAAACGTCAAAATCATATATTGCAAAACATACATTCGGTAACAACAAATGGCTGTCAGCTTCATGCTAAATACCATGCGACTAGATTTCACCCACGTCTTTCCAAACGCATTGAACATTATTTGCTGTGGTGAATATTTCAGCAGTAACCGACAATTCGTGCTTGATTAAAACCCATTACGTGTTGTTTCGTGTGCATACTAAATTCGAGATGTTGCAAACGGGTGTTTATTATGAATGCTTTAAAGCCTTCCAAAGCAAACTTCCAGGTCTTCATCTAAATGGGAAGCTGCGCCAAAGCTGCATTGCTGAACGGCATAGCACAGAGCGATCTATCTTCAACGGATGAGCCTTACTCTTACCCGTGCTACAAACTAAAACTGTTGATGTGACTATCGATTTGATTATTTTTGCAGTTTGGTTTGAATAAAACAATTTGTACAAGTGCTGGGTTCAAGTAACCCTTTGTAAGAAACATGTTTGTGGCAAGTTTGTTGGAAATTTTCACTTAGGACATGATATTGTTAGAATTTGTTTTGTAATTGAAAACACAATTTATTTTGACAAGATTTTACCTCAATTCCATCAGTTTACACTTTGGTTTCAAACAAATTGACCACCATTGCCAAAAATACCGACCTTTTCACACAATGTTGACCTTTTTTCAAAATATTTTTATATCACTGACATAATGGCAGCGATTTTGATGCCATAAGATGTGACGTCACTGGACAAAATCGTGACGTCACCGTCCGAAAGTGTGGGTCAAGATAACATTGTGTACTACTGTCCTTCATGATGCACGCTCTTTTTTATGCCTAAACAAAAACTGAAAAAGAACTTGCTCTTCAATTTAAAATTCTTCATACGAATATTGCAAGGATGTATATCACAATACAAATACCAATATTGCATTTGAAGTGTGAAAACAAAATGATTGCAAATGTAACAACTTCGAAACGTTTTATGAGCACAGATGCAGAGATAACAACTTTTCACCTCATACTCTGGTGGCCGTTCCAAATTCTGCAATACAAAAAAGGCCATATACTGTACATGCAACACTGTTGTGATTGTTCAGGAAACAATACAAGTGCAATTAAGTGTGGAATAGCTAAGTATACAAAATATAAGTCAATTAGAATTTTTGGTTTCGGAGTTTTTATGCAAGTTTGTGACAAACCCTTCAAAAACTTTTAAAGGCATGCTCACATAAAGCAAAGGATATGTGGTGAAAAGTATTATGTCAAGACGTAACACAAATATATATAAAAATATTGAAATATCACATCATGCAAATTTGACATTACGAAATCCATTTCATCGTTACGAAATCCAAGGTACGAAGTCAGTGTCGCGTTTGACTTTCTGTTATTCACAATATTTCACGTGGAATAACCTTTAGTTTTCGTCACAATAGGAAGATAGTTCAACCCATTATCTGATTATCTCATCACAGCACAACTTGAATGACATTCACTGGTCTAATGTCGCCAGGAAATGTCAGGCGATGCCATCGTGGAGATAAGTTAATGATTCTTGAAAGAATTCCATTTGAAAATTGCAAATTGCACTACTTGCATTGCTTATACAAGCAGGTGTCCAAGCAATTGTTAGAGGATATACCAAAAACAGTCATAAGCTCTGCGTCCAGTTAGTTAAATTGTGTTCATTATTGAAAGCAATTTTTGTACAATAGTGCAGCAACAGTTTGTTTCTGATTTGTTTTATTAGGATGATATGCTTGGTTTCACTTTTCGGATTAAGATTACAAGGAAAAATTCAGTCTGTCTACTTACTACGAACTTGCAAAACGTTCACATACCCTAACGCCAGCGCTGGCCACTGACGTTGATGGCCATAATTCGCTAGCCGCAAGAGCTAAACTGTTCAAACCCTCTGCAGATTTGCGAAAAAAAAAAATTTTTTTTGGATGGAAAGAAAAATTTTTATTTTTGGCTTGGGGTTCTCTGTAGGTGACATCACAATTTGGTGCGAAATGCGAAAACAAAGTTTTTGCATTTCTGTCCGAGGTACCTGGCCATGGACGCCAACCTACCGAGACATTTTTTGCCTCAATTTTTCTTTGGAAACTTGGCTAAAATCCACGTCTTTATAGCCTTGAATTGGCTTTGTAGCGTATCTGGAGAAAAAACTGTGCCTCAAAATCCCAATTTTTGACAAAACTATAAAGATTACACAAATGGTATGGTTTTCCCACTTAGGGAAAATTTTGAGTGGCTATAACTCGGCAGCAGATTGAGCAAAAGAGCTGTTCAAACTGTTCTAAAGAATCGTGAAGTCTTGTGGTTGAGACTAAAAAATATTAACTTTTTTTTGAGGATTTTGGACGATGATATCTCGATTGGGTATGTTTTGCGATTCGCTAAATAACGTTATTGGCAGATCGAATGAACCGATTTCGTCGCTAAAAATATTTGTTGGATTCTAGGCTGCAGTATGAGCCTTGAGAGCTCTTAATCAACTTTTTGGCGTTTTTGGTTTGAAAGTTATGCCAAAAATACGATTATTTCAATAATTCCCTAGCAAAATTTCGGAGATTTCCTCAATATTTTGCAGTATTTTGGCCATAATGTTGGAACCAGAAAATCGGCTGGAATGGTCGGTTCCAAAGGGATGATGACTTCATCGGAATGTAAACAAAATATGCACGAACATACTGCCATCATCTAAACATAAACAAAAACCCGACATGCAACACTGAAACAATAATTTTATTGCAAACTATAAGACTTTCCCCATTCTAGAGTGTTTGAACACCTCTCAAGCTCAATCTGCTGGCAAGTTATGGTCATGGGTCAAAAACACCCAGGGCTAGCGTTTGTGAGAGCATAACTTTTACCAATTTGTGGTTTTTGAGCCATAATTCCGGCTCCAAATGTGCTATAAATCCAACCAAGAGCGCTAAAGCCTCGGATGTTATCCCAGATTCCAAAAAGAAAACTTGACCCAAAAAATCGCTCGTTGGATTGGCGCGCAGGGCCAGGCAACCACAGCAAAAACACCCCCAAATTCGAAGTCACCCACAGAGAATCCCAAAACCAAAACTGAATATTTTGTTTTTTCAATCGAAACTAGAAGACTTTCCGAATACGCAGAGGATTTGAGCAGCTCGCTAGCTTCAACGGCTGCCAAGTGATGATCAAAAATGTATTGGGCACAGCAGTGGCCGCGCTGGAGCAGACCACCTTTTTCAAACTTACGTATACAAATTCAAAAGCGTTCGCAATGTGCAGAAATATTCAGACTAGCTCGAGTTTTGTAAACACTATGAATTGCTTGTGGGTATCGCGTAGAATCAAATGCTATGAAAATTTTAATTTTTTTATGAGTTTTCACACCACGTAATCTTTGTTGATCCCAATGAAAGCACGAAATGATCAACTAATCCTTGAAATATTTGTTGCATAAGTATATGTAAAAGAAATTTGTAATGTGCTTGCTATTTCTAGGAAAAACTGACAATGCACTGTAATAACTAAAATTGTATCAGAAGTTTCGAAACAAAGTGATTGCAGATTTAACAACCTTGAAATGTTCATGAGCACAGAAACATAGATAACAAATATTCACGTCAAACTCTGGAGCTTGATCCAGACTCTGTAATACCTAGCAGTACGTGGACACTATTACGATTGTTCAGAAAAAATACGTATGTTCAAAAGCGTGAAATGGCCCAACATATGTGTATAATTGATAGTGCATAACAGGAAGCAGATACTTATCATTTTTGGGCGAAGAATCCTACAAACAACAATCTACTTCTTGAGATTGTGAAAATAATTTCCATCAAGAAAAACATTTTTCTGTAATTAGCTACAGAAATTCAATAACGGTGGCAATATGGAGCACTGTTCAGAATTATTAGAGTTTTCAAAAAACACTGCATACATGAGGAGTTTGGGATGGAAGTGACGTCACGATTTCGGCCGGTGACGTCAAATCTCGTGGCATCAATATCGCCGTCATTTTGTCAGTGATATTAAAAAAGCTCGAAAAATGTCAACATTGTGTGAAAAGGTCGGTATTTTTGACAATGGTGGTCAATTTGTTCGAAACCAAGGTGTAAACTAATGGAATTGAGGTAAAATCTTGTCAAAATAAATTGTGTTTTTAATTACAAACCAAACTCTAATAAAATGATGCCCTAATTGACACTTTTCAACTAACTTGTCACAACCGTGTTTCTTGCAAAGTGTTATGTGAACCCAGCACTTGTACAAACTGTTTTATTCAAACCAAACAGCAAAAATAATCAAATCGATAGTCACATCAACAAGTTTTAGTTTGTCGCAAGGGTAAGAGTAAGGCTCATCCGTTGAAGATAGATAGCTCTGTGCTATGCCGTTTAGCAACGCAGCGTTGGCGTAGTGACCCATTTAGATGAAGACCTGGACGTTTGTCGTATCAGGCTTTGAAGCATTCTTAACAAACACCCGTTTGCAACATCTCGAATTAAGTATACACACGAAACAACACGTAATGGGTTTTAATTAAACACGAATTGTCGGTTACTGCTGAATTATTCTCCAAAGAAAATAATGTTCAATGCGTTTGGAAAGATGTAGGTGAAATCTAGTCGCATCGCATTTAGCATGAAGCTGACAGCCATTTGTTTTTACCGAATGTAAGTTTTGCAATATATGATTTTGATGTTTGCAAGTTAAAATGTGCAAAGCAATTTCTTGTTTTTAGGGAAAACGAAAGCAATGGATATTTCAGACCAATCATTATTCAATCAGTTTATTTCTGTTGGAGTGAAATTCATAGAAACAGTTTACCGATTAATTTTCGTTAACTGCAAAGCGGTATGACTACGTATGAAAAACCAATGATTTTTGCAAATCTGTTTCAGAAGGTATTTCATTTGGATTGTTTCAAAATCATGCAACTCCGTCAGTTTGCGAATGTGTTGTTTCCTTATTATAAACACAGAAAAAAACAATCGGACATGTTTCATTTTTTTTAAAAATGCGTAAGCAGTTTCAAATATTTTTTAATTGACTTTATTCAAAACTATGGAACTGCGTATGATTGCAAAGTAACAAACGGCACAGCCAACGTCAAAATGTCACACCTTGGTAGAGAAATAACGTTAACGTTTTTCAGGTATAGTGATTTCAAGTATGGCAGTGCATCAGTTTTGACCATGCATTGCATCGGTGTCAGAGAATTATTTGATGGTGTATGTTACAGTGAAAGCATTGAGTTTGTGTCGCTCGATTACGCGATTAAGACTGTTACCAACACAATGTTGCGCTTTTTGTCAGTTGGGAATTTGTTTAACGTGTTTGCCACTTATTTACGTTTCAGACGCTTCCTGGCATTCATCACATATGCGAAAACAACAGGTTCGTCAATTATTTTCACTGATCAAACTGAAAGATCAATGTTCTGATTATTTCAAGGTACTGCGAATTCTGTGAAATGTGAACCAAGCTGTACATGTTTGACCTTACATAAGCAGAACGTACGAAACAAAATATCTTTCTATAAATTAGGGAATCATTCAACTACCAAATTCTTGCAAACAAACCGAAAAACTCCACTGAAACATAAAACGGCTTCGAATGTTTGCGTTTCATTCAAAAAGCAACAATACTATTTGCAGAAGGTTTGGAACAATTCTTTGCCAGGCAGAGATATTTATCGATTTTTACAGGTTTAGTGAAGTGTCTATCGTAAAACCCTCCGCAATGCGTACACAAAATGTGGAAATAATTTGGAAATTACCTCAACGTATTTGAACTATTGTGCCGAAAGTAGTGATAAATAAGAGAAAAACAACTATTGAAATGATAACAACTTTTGACTTTTGAAAAGCTTAACTCAAAAATCGATTAATCAGACATTAACGTTTCAACAATCTAGAAATATTTTGAAATCGTTGTTAAATAGTTTGGGAGTCAAGTTGGTTTTTATGTAAGAAAGTTTGCAAAGCAAGTTCATGTTGTGATCACGTGCACTGTGGCGATTATAAAATAGTACCGCCTCAAAGTATTTTCGTACCAGATTGCTGAACTAATGACTTTGTCAATGTTTGTAATAAGCTATAAACAAATTCTGACATGCCAGTCAATCATCGACCATTCGCGTTTTCTGCAATCTAGAAAGGTTTTGAAATCAGAGTGAAATTCTTTGGGATTCATAGTAAAACTAGGCACTACGTTAGTTTGGTTTGAGTAAAGCTTTGTATTAGGTCTTCATCCAGGTCTTCATCTGAATGGGTCGCTACGCCAACGCTGCATTGCTACACGGCAGAGCACAGAGCTATCTATCTTCAACGGATGAGCCTTACTCTCATCCGTGCTGCAAACTAAAACTTGTTGATGTGACGATCGATTTGATTATTTTTGCAGTTTGGTTTGAATAAAACAGCTTGTACAAGTGCTGGGTTCAAGTAACCCTTTGTAAGAAACACGGTTGTGGCAAGTTTGTTGGAAAGTTTCACTTACAACATGATATTGTTAGAATCTTTTTGTATTTAAAAACACAATTTATTTTGAAATAGATTTTACCTCAATTCCATCAGTTTACACGTTGGTTTCAAATAAATGAAACTCCATTGTCAAAAATTCCGACCTTTTCGCACAACATTGATCTTTTTCCACCTTTTTTGATATCACTGACAAAATGGCAGCGATTTGGATACCATGAGATTTGACGTCACTGCACGTAATCGTGACGTCACTGTCCGAAAGTGTGGGTCAAGATAACATTATATACTACTGGCCTTCATAATGCACGCTCTTTTTTATGCCAAAACAAAAACTGAAAAAGAACTTGCTCTTCAATTTAAAAATGTTCATACGAATATTGCAAGGATGTGTATCACAATACAAACACCAGTATTGCATCAGAAGTGTGAAAACAAAATGATTGCAGAGGTAACAACTTCGAAAAGTTTTATGAGCACTGAAGCAGAGATGACATCATTTCACCTCGTACTCTGGTGGTTGTTCCAGATTCTGCAAAACAATGCAGACAATGTGCACTGTTACGCTTCTTCAGGAAATAATACAAATGTGAGAAAGGGTGAAATACAGTACCATATTACAACAACTTCACGTTAATTGCAAACTTTTGGTGCCCTGTCTTTTGAAACTTTAACGTGAAGGTAGACCTTGTTTTTCAGTATATGTAGTCAAAGACTTTGGCAATATAAATAATTGCTTAGACTGGTTTCAGTTTTTGAAGAACTATGAAGTGTTTAGGAGCCTTACACAGATTCAAATGCTATGTAAATTTGAATCAATTTGTGGAGTTCTGTTTATACACTGTGTAATTTTTCCTTGGAACACTTACCTTAGTTTTTTGTCATGTTAATACTTAGGTCGGGTGTGCATGACCCGGTTTTCAAAAAAAATATATATACTTTTCTACAATTACAGATAATCACAAAAACTACAATGAAAATATACGTCTCACTGAGCAATCTGAGCACTAACAAAGTTACTTTACTCTAATATCATACGATTTTTGATGAAAACGAAGTAGACCAAATATAGCGAAGGTGTCATGTATGCCTAAAATTCAATTGCTCACAAAAAAATTATGGGCGTAAACAACTTCTCATTTTGAATACTGCTAACATGACTCTAGAAGCATGCCCTGAGTGAGTTTCAGCTTTTTACAGGCTCTACCCCCATAAACCATAACGTGGGTCCAATTTACCCATTGCCACCTCACACTAACCATTACGTCGAGTCAGCGTGACCCGAACTTGTGACGAATTCGCTCCCTTTCAAAACCAAAAGAGCGTAGATGACAGCAAGTGCAGCTATTTACAAGTCACACAAAAACATGAAGCTACTGAAGAGTTGAAAGCACGCCGACTTCCGCTTACGTAGTTGCACGTGAATGACCTCATTTGACTCGGGTGACCGTGACCCGCGTAAGGATTCAAGGGATAACTGTCACACCAAACCTTTTATTCTAAAGTAATATTGCAATAATTCGTTTTGTAAGTATTTGTAAAGCAAAGTTCCAATCTACTTGCTATTTCTAGCAATAAGACACGATATAATAACTAAGATTGTAGCCTAGAAGTTTGAAAAAAAGGGATTGCAGACCTTCGAAATGTTTATAAGCACAGAAGCAGAAATAACAACTTTTCACCTCATACTGTGGTGGGTGTTCCAGATTCTGCAATACAAAACAGGCCGTGCACATTGATGCGATTCCTTAGGAAAAATTTAAAATAATAAAAAGCTCATTTTGTAAAATTCACGTCAAATACGTGCTTTAGGAGACGGACTTGTTCAAAAGTTTGTGACATATATTTTTAAAAGGCTCGTGCACATGCAAACCCGAATAAATAGGTCAAAAAAGAGTTGCTTGAAAAACTCACGCTATGAAAAGAATCAAACGGTCTGAAAATTTGAATTTGTTTGTTGGATATATATAACACATGCTCTTTGATTACGCCAAAACAGAACACTAATAACAATTTAGTTATTCAATACAATTTGCTTTATAATAATTTGTAAAGAGATATGCCAACTGTTTACTGTTTCTGCCAATAGCTCAAAATTAACATACCAAGATTTTATTTTGATGTTTGAAAAGAACGTAATTGCAGAATCAGGAACTTCAAAATCTTTTATAAGCACAGAAACACAGAATCTAATGAGTAATTACCTCATCCTCTCGAGATTGTTCCAGATTCTGCAATAAAAAACAGCGCGTAGATTGTTGCATTTTTCGAGAAAAAATGCAAATAATTGTTTAAAACATAAAATAGTCATTGTAAAAAATACATGTAAGTAGAGCGGACTTCTGCAAGTTTATCAAAAAGTCTTTTGAATTAATTCAATGACGTACTAATTTAAAATCGAAGATTTGTGGTGAAACGTATTGAAAATTAATCCCGAAATATTTTCTAAATATACAGTACATAGGTATCATGTTATACAAAAATCAGATTTTGCGAAATGCATTGCGAGGTTTAAATGTTACTAAGTCATAATGACCTCTAACATTTTGTTATTTACAAGTTTTCATGCAGATAAACTTTTTTTCCTTAAAATTCAAAAACAATCCTCTATGTCATCATATAAATGGAAATTGTATTCATGCAGCATCATTAGTCATACCGTTAGATTCATTGTAATGAATTGAAACACAAATTGATACCATATGTTGCTCTGGATTTTCAGAAACTGGTTGATGTGTTGTCCTGCTTGCGACATGAGGTTGTCTTGGTTGCAGGGAAACTCGTTGAGAAATCGCAGGCAAGCGATATTCCCTTGCATAGCTGGCTAGAGTATATCCTGTACATGAGGTTTGATGGTAATTACCAACAAGTGTCTGCTTTGTGCAGATCTCATCTATCATCAAAAGATTTGAAAACATGTATAAACGTTTGACAGCTGTTGCTAAAAATTATTTGTTATGTCAAGTTCAGAAACCAGCAGCATGGCATTTACTGATGAAACTCTGGATTGATGATTGTGTAAACGTAAGGATGGATATGGTGCTAAGCATATTTAAACTGTTGAAATCTTGAATATCGAAGCTGAAGTTTTCTATTCGATAAAATAAATAAACTCTTTTATTTGACATGTTCAATACATAAATAGATTGGGGAGATATTTAGGGCCCTGTGTATTTTGGGCAAGTGTCCTGGAAACTTGATAGTAATTGATTTGAAACGAAGCAAGTCCTGTAATTTTCATCCAAGGCTGAAAGAACTTTTTCTAAGACAAGTTATGACAAAATATTTTTCAGCAGACTAGGAAAAAATGTTTTCTTTTTAAAGTACAAATGTGTTGCACGGGCTTCAATGGATACTGTTTGGCAAAAGCTAACTTTGCCTTTTACTATATCAGTTGATTCCATATGTGTAACCTTTGAGGAGAAAAAGCAAATGAAAAGGGTGGATGTTGCTGGATAGTATTCTTCTTCAGTCTCTTCAGGAAAATTGACCTGACCGTTGTGTGCAAAATGTTGAGTAATCAGTTGCAGTGATAGTGTGACGCGGGCCAATGACTCGAATCACGATTTTTGGTGACTCGATTCAACATGTGTTGCACTGAGAATCGATCTTGTGAAGACTTGACCCGAGTCATCGTTGTGACAAAATAATTCGACTCAGGTAACAATCAGTGACTAGAGACTCGAGTGAGGATATTTTTATAAAATATCCAAGCATTAGATTGACAAGCCCACGTGGTTTGCACACAAAGCAATGAGCATTTTTTGCTTTAGTTATTCATGATATAATTGGCGATGAATTTTCTGTTTTGACTTCGTCTCCTATGTTATGATAGATTTTCAAGATCACGTGTTCCTCCTGAGTCATCGTTGTGACAAAATAATTCGACTCAGGTAACAATCAGTGACTAGAGACTCGAGTGAGGATATTTTTATAAAATATCCAAGCATCAGATTGACAAGCCCACGTGGTTTGCACACAAAGCAATGAGCATTTTTTGCTTTAGTTATTCATGATCTAATTGGCGATGAATTTTCTGTTTTGACTTCGTCTCCTATGTTATGATAGATTTTCAAGATCACGTGTTCCTCCTAGCACTGACGTAGAGCTGAGTCTTTGCTTTTCATTGAAGCGC
>Ga0210059_1009394_pt1 | contig 15294 bp, 9 predicted proteins | sample Ectturendosymbi2_FD_188042 | JGI IMG/M metagenome (GOLD analysis project Ga0210059, IMG submission 188042) | Ecteinascidia turbinata endosymbiont from Florida, USA - Sample 2 (SPAdes) (version 2) | ecosystem: Host-associated > Tunicates > Ascidians > Unclassified | place: Key West, Florida... | reverse complement strand
GGGGGGGGGGGGGGCTGAAGGGACTCAAGCTCCCCTTAGCGATCAGAATATTGATGTTTATTTTCTTAATTTTTCTCCAACATTGTACTGTAAGTCAAGATAGGGTGCATTGCAAAATGTTCTTTGGCAGTACCACAGGCGTAGCAACACATTCGTTATCAGACCAAGCGGTTATGAATTTCCGAGATTTGAGAAATATTGAAGCAGCTTCTTCATTCCTGCGTGTTTTGCGCTACCATATATAACAAGAGTTGGGTGTTACCGTGCTCTCCCAGTGTGGAAATAAGCATGACATTTGAACTACCAACAGTGTCGATTGATGTGTAATTTATACGTCACAAAGCTGGGACCTTCCTAACATACACACGTGAATGATATGCATCAGTGTTACCACTTCTGATGTTTTGAGATAAATTTCTGATGTCTGATATTTTGGCAGCATATCTGATGTTGACTGAGCTGTTGTTTCTTTCCCCAAATTTTATATCGTTTCAGGATGAAGATAGTTGGATTCATAATTTTTAAGTTTCTTTCATTGATTTCTGACTCTCAATATGTGTTTGGTAATCGTTCCAAATTGAAGAAGCTCTCTTCCCACCATTGGGATTAATATAACACGTTACGCATATAACCGATTTTTCCATTTAACGACGATAGTTCGCTCAGTTTCGGATTCAACGTGGGTTGTAGCACTTTGCTAGGTATTGGTACAGAACTGTCACCAGAAAGTCTTCAATAGGGGGGCTTACGTTTGTGTAGGGGGGCTTGACATTCTAAAATTTGACAAAAACTCCACTGTTTTAAAGTGTTTCATATTTCAATTTGGGGGGATTGGATTTTTGTTTGGGGGGCTAAGCCCACCAAAGACCCCCGTGGCGAGGGGACTGTATTGGTAATGGAAGCATTCAGCTTTTATTAAACTGTATTGTAAAAATCTGATGTTGAAAAAGGTAATATGATATGATGTTAACGAGACTGACCCCAGTGACAAGTCTGTCTGATATGCAGTGCGAGGTGTGAGTGACCATTAGCTGCAAGCTGAATTATTAGCTATTCTGCTAATCAGTTGCACGCCGCTCTTTAGTCAGCGAAAAGTGTTGAGTGAAATCGGACAAGTTTGTGGCGAAATTAAAAAGACATTCATCGTCGTATGAAACAGATCAGGGTAAGCAGCCTCGAAAAGTTTTTATTGACGGGTGTCAGAACAGTAGGCCTACCTGCCCACCGGTAGAAGAGCAGCCACAGGCGTCTTGTGCAAATGGTAACGACGATATTTTGGCGAATCCCCAAAACATGCATAAGATTATTGACATTGGGAACGTTGTGGGACGTTCTCTGAGTGAACGCGACCGAAGAATTTTATTGTTAAATATAGCTGGACTCCATCTCTATACGATTTTCGTATGGTACACACAAGGTTCCAGAAGCGACGTTTCCAAGTGCAATGGTTGAAGGAGTTTAAGTGGTTAGTCGTGAAGCGTGTGCGGCCCGGTTGTATTCGCACACCTTCAGTGTGGGATTGATCCTCGAACCTCGGGAAGATGTTAATTCCGCGCCAGACGAATCGGCCAAAGAGAGCTCCTACTTCCATGTGCATGGAAGTCACTTGTAAGTGTCGCTTGCTTGGTCTTTCCCCTCTCCTTGCTTTGGCCGTCTTTGCTCACATGTAGCGGTCGCGCTAGCGTGACTGCTACACCTGCAGTGAAATTCATGAAGGGTCACTTTGCAAATGGTGTGTTGCGAGCGTTTGCACCTGATGTTGTCAGCTAAGGCCCTTGGTATGTTGGTAAAATCAGCTCACCAAAATTGGAAAAAAGCGAAAGAAACAAGTTTTGCGCAGATAAGTTTGATGTGTTTATTAAACTTTGCAAAAATGAAGAAACGTGGACGTGAGAAATATGTTTTCCGACAGTAGAAAAAAGATCATAGATCAAAACAAAACTCGGCTGAGACATGTAATCAAGTTTGTCGAGTTTTGCGGTCGTCAGGAAAGAATATCAAAGAAACAAGATGGCAGGTTAGTTGGAATGACCCTCAGTTTTCGTGGTGAGTACAGTCAATTGCAGAGGCGGCTTGTCTGGTAGGCCTGCCGGGCTGCAGCCCTCCCTGAAAAACGTAAGACAAAAGATTCCGCCAAACGGCCAAACTCGCCTTAAGTCTAGATTTAGTTGCGAAATTTCACAACACAATCATTTTCGGTACTTCCGACACCATTTTGGCTCAACGTTTCCTAGGAATCCAACAAAACCAATGTTTCGCTCTTTTCCGAGGACGCCGCTTATGCGATGACGTTTTCAGCACACTTGCCGATGAATTTGGCGGTTTCGGTGCTGTCTTCGGCACAGCCCTAAAGGAAATAAACCAAACAATTGACTACAAGAAACATGGTGGTATATCCGCCTATCGCACTGCGTTTTTGTTATTTTGACGATGAATTTTTAAAGAAAAAACGGAGGAATTATGATCTTGACTGTTTTTCACCACCTGATTTTCTTGGATATTGAGTTTTATAATTAAGTTTAACAATGCTTTTACTAGCACTTGATATGTTACTGATAATTACGAAAAAATAATATTAATTTCGTCTCCACGTCTCTTCGCCATTCTGCAAATAAATTCTATAAGAAGCACCAGTTGTCTTGCCTATCGATTACGGCACAGATAAACGATCTTTGACGAAATAGTTGAATTAAGAACTAAGTCAGCAGCGAAACGAAGTGTGAAACCGTCGAAAACAAGGCAAAGAAGTGTGAGTTGCAACGTTTTTTCACCCAAATTTAAGCAAAGGTGTTCCGAAAATTTGGCTTATTAAGCGGGGTTTGAGCTTATAAAGCGGATTTTTTTTATTAAAAGGAATAAATGGAGTAATTCCGGACCGAACAATTTTGGGCGGGTGGGTTTATTAACCGTGGTAAGCGGGGAATATTGTATTTGCATTACGTCGACAAATTAACAGGCATAAAGTACGCGAAAGCAATTAAATTTCCTTTGCACAGGTGATAAAAGTTTTGTAAAATATCAAGCTCAAACCTCAACCCCCCATTGCGTACGCCCTTGCCCGAAACACTCTATGTTGGAAATGCATATACTGAGCTTTTTCCCTATGAGGCATATTGACTCACTGTCGCTAGCTTTGCAAACGTATTTATTGTGTCTATCACTGGTGTTTACCAGGGGCGGCTCGTCTAGAGGGGCTGTCGGGCTGCAGCCCTCCCTGAAAAATGTAAGGCAAAAGATTCCGCCAAACGGCTAAACTCGCCTTAAGTTTGAATATAGTTACGAAAATTTCACAACACAATCATTTTCAGCACTTCCGACACCATTTTGGCTCAACGTTTCCTAGGAATCCAACAAAACCAATGTTTCGCTCTTTTCCAACGACGCCGCTTATGCGATGACGTTTTCAGCACACTTGCCGATGAATTTGTCGATTTCGGGGCTGTCTTCGGCACAGCCCTAAAGGAAATAAACCAAACAATTGGCTACAAGAAACATGGTGGTATATCCGCCTATCGCAAAGCGTTTTTGTTATATTGACGATGAATCTTTAAAGAAAAAACGGAGGAAATATGATCTTGACTGTTTTTCATCACCTGATTTTCTTGGTTATTGAATTTTATAATTGAGTTTAACAATGCTTTAACTAGCACTTTGGCGATATTGGCGGCATTGGATTCAAATCTAGTCGCTAATCTCGGGCTGCGAAAATACAGCCCTTCGTTTATCTGCACCAGTAGGCTAAGCTGATGAGCTGTGTAGGGTTGGCGTTTGAAGATGTACGGCAGTAGTTGGTGGATATCATTCTTGGACAACAAAAGGTGTGACTGATTTAAAACATTGCAATGTGAAAATTTTGAAGCATGAGAAGTCTGGCAAACCTTTCAGCATTCAAGTAGACCCTTAATTTTTTGGTAAGGTGAACGTTGCAGCTGTAATTTGTTCAGGATAAAGCTTTTACTGGAAAAGCATAACAATCCAGTTAAAAAAAACAAATTTTGTATGAAATCATAAACTGTTTGAATTTTCGTTTGCTTTGGCCGTAGTATTTATTATAAGGCTATTTAGCACTTCCGCTTTTCGTGTACCATGTTTGAATTTTTTTGGAAAATTTAAACTTCATTTTAAAGAACATGATGAAAGTACCCGCTCAAAGAAAATGGCTGTAGCCTAGGTCTGCTGCCATGACACGGTTTGAATAAAATGCTAAGATTTGTCATATCAACAATAACACTTTAGCAGTTTAGCGGAATGTTCCAAGCTTAGTATGCGAGTGGTCCTGGGTTCGACTCTCGCCTTTAAAGCTTTGGTGGCACTGGTTATGCGTCCTACTTTTGATGGGACCGGTTGGGTTAATTATTTTGTGTTCGTGTTTAGGGTTTGGGTTCGGTTTAATTAAACTGAAGTGAATATTTTCTATGTATCAATAAGGACAACTGAAAATTACCTGTTTGATAAGTTTAGGACTGCTGGAGTGATTGCAAACAATTATAAACAGCCAGGGGCACTGCGACAATCCTGTATGTTCAACCAGAGATGAAATTTCGCAGCCCTCCCAGCCATTTTCACCACGAGCCGCCACTGGTCAATTGTTTATCTACAAATTACGTGCTTTCCTTGAACATTCTAATCACAAGCAATTTTTCCTTTTCAAGGCTTTTGCTTCCATAACTTCAGCCCCCCCCCCTTAGAAAAATCCTGGCTGCGCCCCTGCTGAGGACTGCCTTTAGCAAAATTGTCTAATTCAAGGTTATCAAAATAAGAACTGGGTGTCAGTATGTAGTATGCTTTCACTGCAGCTAAAACCTAAACTAGGCCGCACAAAACCCTCGACTGGGCCGCATGCGGCCCGCGGGTTGGACATAGAGGATCTAGAGCTTCAACAAACAAGCTGTGTAAAGCCTACTGGCAATATAGTTTGAAACAAGGAAAAATAGGATCCGCATCAAACACCCGACAAATTTGCCTATTAAGGCTCATATGCAGTAACTCTCGGATAATCCGGATTCGATTTGACCGACGATTTTCTCCGGTTTAGGCGATAATCCGGATTAACGGAAGACGGTTGTTTCTAGCCTGACGTCATCTGAGCGCTGTGGCATCGGTGAAATCGCTTAAATTGAACACATTTCCGACCCAATAGCAGACTTTCACGGAAGCACAACGAATTTATTGATGTATTTACAATGGTACATCAGACCAGTAACGGCCATATTCAGGCAGTTATGGATATTCTAAGTTCATAATTTTAGATTACTTGACTGCGAAGAGATCTGGGATGTTGGACTGACACAGATTTCTGCGATTCAGTCACTCTTGAAGGTAATGCTCTCCAGACATCTTACCGAGCACAATTCACTCAGGGATAATGCTCTATACCAGTGGTTCCCAACCTTTTTTGATGCATTCCTCCCTTTGCCCATTTTGTAACTTTTCATTCCTCCCCTCATTTTGAAACTTTTCATTCCCCCCTTATTGTTCGGGTTCGTAGGCTGGTATTAAGTACACTTGAAGCAATGGTTTTTTTGACGACAATAACTTATTAATAAAAGTGGGACAAAAACTTTGTTGTCAAATAATGGCATTAAGTTTGTCAACAGCAACGTGTGATAGTTCACTGAATAACTTACAAATATGAAGTGATATAACTAATTAAAAGAGCCAATGTCAACTTAAAAAAGACGTATAACACTTACAATGAAAAAATAACGTAAATATACAGTGGAAATTCCTCCCCGGTTGGGAACCACTGCTCTACGCACTCACCACTGATCAATAGGCTGAAACTGTGGTGCAGCGGTGTGAAGTTCAACCTGATATGCCATGCCCCTGTGTGACGTAATAATCTTCTCTTCGATTAGTTAGTCGGACGTTGTGCTCAGTTGCGGCCTTGTTATCATAATTCTGAACGTTCGTTGGTGATTGTGAGCGTCTGAAAGCTGCCCAATCTTTTCTAGAGACCAGTCAGTACTTAAGAAAACATCAGCGTGGAAATGCACAAAAATCCGGATTACGAGATGTGAAGAGAAAATTTTATCCAGAATTGGCGAAGATCCGGATATTTTGTTTTCTCAACTAGCCCGTATGAGAGTTTCCGTTTTTCACAAAACCATAGAAGGCTTCGTTTTACACATCTTCTAGGCCAGTCAACAACAGACTCGCCATGTGAGTTAGCTCAGTATCAGTCAACCTTGTGACCAACAACGTCTTAACCGCAGTCAGACCGTTGGGGTCAAACAGGTACCATTTTAAGAGTGTTGAACTATTATTGCTCATAACACAAAAACATAATCACATCCATACTCGAATATAGCAGCAGGCGATAGCACAGAGGCACATAAAGAGAACACAAACGTACAAGGAGAACCACGTTAGCGACCAAAACCGCATTAAACTTGTTTGGGCTTGTTTGCGTCTTACTTCATTACGCCTCTTCGAATACGTTTCAATGAACTGTTTCATAATCAAATCGGTAAGATCAACGTCATTCTTACGCTTAATCGGTTTGAGCATACTAATACTTCCCTTAGGCTTCCGCAGCACGTTTACGACCGTGGGTTTCTTGAGTTTATAACCAAGTGTATGAAGAAGCAAAAACATCAAGAAGTTTTCATTCAATACTTAAGTCATCATGTTGTGCGCGATATCCGCCCACAACAGATAAACCGAAGATTTTTATAAAGAAAACGTTAAAAATCATTCGTACCAACAGTTTTGGCGAAGATCCGGATTAACCGAGGTTTACTACAGTTTAAAAAAATTGGGCCCTCTCAGAAAACTCATCGCCCCCCTTGGTGTCGCAAGCTGACTACCGTATTTATTCGATTGTATGCCGCACTTTAAACATAGGTTGCCTAAGCCTCTGACACTCTTTCGCATACCAGCACGTTTCACGTTTTTGGCAACCCTCGTAGTGATGTTTACACCACTGCAACTGCCTTCTGTTCATCATAATCCCTCCTGTGATGGAGTGATGCTAAGGTTGCCAGACGTCCTTGAGCGCCAAGAATTGTCCTTGAATTTGCTATCAAAACTCGTTTTGTCCTTGATTCTTGAAAAATATCTTGTTGTCCTTGAATATTTTCCGACGTCGTTGAAAATTATTGAATAGATTAAAATTGTGCATTTTTGAACAATTCATTGCATTGAACATTCAAGAATCAGGAATAAACAATGTGAATGAACAGAGCAATGTGTAGATTTTATCCATTTAAGCAGTTGTGTAGTAAAAAGTAAAATATTCAAGAACGGTGGTGTCATCATTAGGGCAAGTTTCTGTTGCAGTAAAGAGTGAGAAAGTTGCATTTATTTTCAACGAAAGTTGCATTTATGCACAGGAAGTTGCATTTATGCGCACATTTGACTGCGAAAGACTTGACACAACCTATATTCGTTTGCGCGGACTTCGCCAAAAGCCAAGATTTTCCGCACTTCCACCTCTAATTGAATTCGGGCACTGTCCTACTTGGCGGGGGTTGGAAAACTTCTAGCTTGCAAACCAACTGTTTCGTCATAGATAACACTGAGACGCAGATAATCCGCCACATAGCTCTTTTTCGTGCAATCAAAGAGAATAGAACTAAACTGAAATAGTTTTATAGTATTTTTTTAATTACAATTTTACATTTTGCGCAATACTTGAAAATTGCAATAAAAGTTGCACGCAAAAATAGAAAAAGTTGCAATATAAAATTCCTGGAAACAGCTCGAAACATTGAACTACATATATGTTGAGAATTTAGGAAGCTGTAAAAAAATGTTGCAAAAACTTGCCCTAGTCATCATATTCAAGATACTGTATGTTTTGTTTAGTTTTCATTTCGTACATGGTAAGCCGCAGCCTGACTTGCCGATGCCTCAAAGCTTGCTGAAAGGGTGAAAACAGCCATGGGCGACAGCATAAATTTTTCCAGGGGAGTGGGCAAGGTCATCATATTACTTATATTTTTAGGTTGCTGACGTTGCAATGGAATTGGACGTTCACAAAACGCTTTACTGTTTCTACACCACAAAGAAAATGCCCCATGAAAGCACGCGCTCCATTCGCATCTATTTTGAAATCTTTTTCAAGTGAAGCTGTATACGAGTTTGCCACAAAAGTGCACTTTCTGTAGTCCGTTACAGCGTTTGCTGAATTGGTGCATAAATCTGGTTATCGTTGTGAACTCCACCACAGGCGTCGGCAGGATGGGAGGCAAGGCCCCCTGGATTTTGAAAATTTTAACAAAAAAGTTTATTTTCTTAGTCTTGAGTGGGAATCAACAAATTTCACCACTTTTGGCCTCCCCTAGAAAAATTTTGGAAAAATCTGCTAGTGGTCCCTCCTTGGAAAAAATCCTTCCGACGCCCATGAACTCCACACAACTGAGTATGAAATAGACTTGAACTATCAACAACTACATTTGCGGTTCTCTCATTAGGCCTATGTGCTGGTTGAACAGAACTTATTTCTGAAATATTGTGTTCGAATGGTTTTCTACACTTCGGCTATCAGAACTGCTTTTTCTTTTCATAAACTGCCTAATATCCATTTTTGCGAGCAATTTCTACAAATAAGTAATGTTTTAAGAAAATCAACGACCAGATCAACATAGCGGTGAAAAAGTGAAAAAGTCAGGCACTCTCTCAAAACTGTTTCAAACATTTAGAAATAGACCTGTAACTCAACACGACTATCGGACAACTATAGAACTTATTAAAATTAGAATACCACGCAGGCGTAAAAACTGAGCAGATGAATTATGAAAACTTGCCACAGCAACCAGCAAGTATAGCTTTTCGCTTAGTACTCGCTGAGAAGTCAGAACTAAGCCTTAATGAAAAAGACGTATTCCGACAAACCTTTCACAGAGGAATTTCCAAAAAGACACGTAGTTTTATACTGTGTGAAAAGAAGCCTGCACAAGCGTAGCTTATACTCTTCACTCAGGCACATTTGTTACAATCTCACACTATAATGGATTTTTCAAACTTGGGGAAGCATTGCTACAGATTCACCCCTGCTGCTTTTCATACAGTGTGGAACGTACCTCTTGACGTAGTCATTGTCTCGCTGCATCACCTGCCAAAGATGTCTGAGGTCAATAGTCGCATGCGGAAATACGCAATCACTATCGTAACTTGAAGTGAACCTTTGAGATTCGTTGACACGTTATTGTTACGCAACAATGGGCAACAGTAGAACAATGCGCTCGCAAGTTATGCAACGTGACTCTGCAGACGCAGTGGTCATGAGTGAATTGCAAGCTCGTCACTGCATCACAGCAGAATAGTTAAGCTGGCTCTTGTGTAGTGTGAGTGCCATACCGGTAAATAAAGTGTTATTGCAAGCATGGGCGCAATTTTGTTGCAAAATGTGGGGGAGATAGTTTAGGGGGAAATCAATGAAGCCATCGGGTCGATGCAGAAGTAAAGTTTTATAAATACAGATTTCCAATCATGTTTATAGAGGTGTTTTGAAAGCAAGACTTATCACGCTAATGCATCGATTGGGTTTTATCATAGCTGTCAGTTCGAGTGCACAAAATGCTGAATCGCATTGGTCGCACGTGTATATCACTCTTATAGTAGAACACATCAGTTTTCATGCATTTTATAAGAGGTGTGGTTTACAGCGCGATTGGAAGTCTTTCTCGAGTTGCTTAACCTTACAAAGACGATGAATATTTTTCTTGCACATTTCCGCTCTTTGTAAAAGCTACAAATATTTTCAATGCTACTGCGCAACATGCCTGCAGCCCTACCCCTAGCAAAATCTCCATTGAAATCCTCTTACCAGGTGGTGGATGCATCTTTTCAATCTCCCTTTGTTGGCCCCTGCATACCTACCCATCTAGTCTACAGTGTAATTTCTGCATACCTGATCGTTTGGTGACTGTTGTATTGTGACTTTTTTATGTGATGCAACTTAGCTCAGTCTTTTCACCATCAATTTTTCAGGTTGGACATCAGATTTTAATGGATGAAATTAATGTCAAAAGTTTAATTCTAAGAGTTCTGCTTGCATAACGACACGAAAATATATTTGAGATAAAACAGAAATGAAAAAGCACAACGGTGAATTGGTAAAAATGTTTCACCTGATTGACACGATAAAAATGTCCAGCAAAACTATGTGTGATCAGGTATTAAGTTTTGCAGGGAAACACATTTTTATGGTGAAAAGATTTTAGTTTTTACATTATGTTTAAAACAAATTTTTCTGGGCACAATAAAATTTTAGGGACACACAAAAATTGGGGAGCACTGTCCCCAAATGCCACCCTTGGCTACGGGCCTATTTGCAAAGAAAAAGTTTCGCACTTGGATGAAACCATTTCTGCATTAATTTTTTGTTTAAATTCAAGTAAATCAGATGACTTACGAACCAATGCATTCAGCACAAGTACAAAGTGTAAGAGTCACGAAGAAGTATATTTTGGATTTGTTGGTCACTATAGTTTATCTTTGATTTCTAGCCAAGTCCTTATGTTTTGAGCTATAGGTCAGCATATCAGTGATGGAGTCTCGAGACTTGGTCTCGAGACGTGTCTCGAGACGCGTTTTTCGGAGTCCCGGTCTCGGTCTCACGTCTTGTCTCGGTCTCGAAGGATCTCGGTCTCGAGCTTTTCGTCTCGAGACTTTGCATAGGTTACTTTTTATGAAATTTTGCAAAGAGTTCCTTAAAAAACGATTTTAGAAATGATTGTTGAAAATTTAGCCGTTCAAAGAGGTCAGTGGCTGAGCTGTCTTTCTTTGTTGTTATGTTATTTGCGAGATGGAAAAAACAGTTTACCCTCAAACCCGTTTGAAATTTATACTTAATTAAATAAAAAATGTGCATGTACCAATGAAACCGCAGCGCGTAATCTCCGCAGTGACAGGTTGGGAGTACTTTGCTAAAGATTATCTTTGAACTGTTTTCCAGGAGTTTTGTTATGAAACCTATAGGCTTGTTCAAAAGAGGCGGGAGAGTGCCAAAAAGTTTCTTATTTGAGAAGCCAAATGAAACCATGTCTTTTTTCGAAGTGCTTTTCAAAGCACTCAGTTAAAACACGCTGGTGAAGTTTTTGTTGTTCTGCGTAATGCAGACTTTTTTAAGTTCAAAAATGTCTCGGAACTCTCTTGAGGAAAAGTTTTGCTCATAAGAGTTTTATACAGAGAGCAAATAATGCGTCATTGCTGATCAGTTACTTTGACGTACTTCTATTGGCTTTACGGCCTTTCTGCGTTTTCTAACCGACATGCGGTGTTGCGAAAACTCTAAGTGTGGCAGCAAAAACGGAAATTGTGAACAGTTGTGAATATCAGTTTAACATAAAAATACGGAAATTATGAAAAACTTGAAAATATAAAAACTTGACAAGAAAAAATAGCAAATCTAGGAATCATACATAGAGCCATAAAATCAGCGGGAAGACGCTACACCATTTCACTGCTAGTCAACTACACCGGCAACGCCGACTTTCGGTCATTCTGCTACAGCATGCTGCATCCCAACAATGCCTGTCGAAAACATCTAATACTTTCTTATCAGAGAAAGAAAAAATCTTCAATACGGAGTCAATGGTTACATGCAAAAGATCTGCCGCAGTTGTAAAAAAACTGACGAACTACGAGCACTGTAGACGAGTTTCTAGACAATTTTAAGTTCTAGATAGTCGCATTTAGTTACGTCTGAAAACTTCTACGTGGGTTCGAATCTTAGACATAACAAGGACGACATTCACGAAAGCTGATGTTCGCTTGGTCTCCCTAGAGTTTCTGATTTCCTATCTAAATAATTGAACCATAACAGAAGGACAATTTTTATTAGTTTCATCTTTCTTTTTATTTCACAGAAAATATGCACACGAACATTAAAACTCACCAATAAGCTTGGCATGATTTTCATCTTCAAAACGCTCTCGAATCCAGCGACACAGACACACTATTTGTTTTACCAATCTTACAGACCTCAAGTACTGTATCTAACAGTACTTTCCACTCATACATTCTGTAACTGAATGGAAAATGTTTCGTTCAGAACGCATGTTTTATGTAAGGTTGGATCGTGACAAGATTTTGTAAGCTCTTTTAAAGAAGGTTCCTAGTTTAGGTTTCCCGCAGATTTTGGTCACGTATTTTGTATGGCAACTTTGTACTTCATCATGTTTGTACACGATGACTTTAAATGTCGAAAAGGAAACCTAGAGTGAGACAAATCCCAATTTGTTTGTCAAACTTGATTTCTGTATTGATTTTTTAAATCGTCAAACAGAATGACAGGGAGTATCTATATTTTATTGTCAAACAAGGTGACGGGGAGTCCCTTTGTCAACGCCACGTTAAGGGGAAGGGGTTTCGGAGTTTTTTCTTAGGATTGAGCAAGGCAACAAATTGCCATTTGACAATATCAATCCAGAGGACAAGTGGCGTGGCGGAGATCCACTAGGACTGAGCAAGACAATAATTTGCCTTTTGACAATATCAGTCCATGTGGCAGCGAGTAATTTGGACAAGCCAAATTTGTGGTTCCGTGAGTCATAGATTCACCCGGACAAAGCCACTAGTGTGACCAAAATGCAAGTCATTGACGCTGCTTTTAGTCTGAGAGCTCAAGCCACTAGGGAGACGGCGGCACTCCGCACGGCATCCCTAACAGCACTCATGGCAAACCATCCGAGCCTTGGCGTACCATGAGGCAGAGCCTCAATTTACTTCTATGGCTAAACCACTCAAAGATGGTGTAGACCAGGGAAGGAGCTCTCAGTTCAAAGTAGAAAAGCGAACTGATCTGGGTTGCCGAAATCGCATCTTTTATACCCAGATCTTCTGGAAATTCCCTAATTAATCATTTATTGATTCTCATAAAGCTTTATCACGAGACTAATGGGATTTTTAGTCATGATTCTTAATTACATGATTAATGGTTAATTTTCTGTATTTTTCCATGACATCATTCCTTTGAAGCCTTCTTCATTCTTGTTCGCCTTATTCCTTTTACTTTTTTCATTGTTTTTCCATGTCGAACTTTGTTTGATTCAATATATGCATAGTCCGTCTCCGAATTTCCAACCAAATTATCTGGAAGTTTCTCTTCTTTGCTACTCTGGGAACGTAATGTTTTGTTTGTCACGTTTTTCATGCTTGACTGATTACAGCCTTTGGGCTTTGTGTCAGCATTCTTCATCTTTGTTGCTTGATGCTTGGACTTTGCCTCTTTTTCATTAGATCAACATTTAATATGTACAGACCATTAAAAATGTGTCTGCCACATCACCTTGCTCTAAGTAAGACAAAAAAGCAAACCAAAGTTTCTTCAGGGCTTCATTAGCCCTGTACAATATGTTGTTACCATGAAAAACACATCGAATCCACCGTGCCAACTGATTCACAAGTAATGACAAAACATAAAACTTTCCCGCTGAACCACAGCCTAGCATGTGCCAGCCATGCTAGTTATTTAGCCATACATACATGCATATGTAACGAAGGCAGAAAAAATAGGAAAAACAATGACTAGAAGGGTGGCTAACGAGCAGAGAAAGCAAGATCCATAATCGAAAATTAAAAACAAGACCCCTTTGATTTTGTGAGTATTTGACTGTGATGTTCAAGATGCTTTATTATTCTTTATTTTTATAATAAGCATGATACATGATTTTCTCTCATTTTATATTGTTGTAAGCAAATGCGAGGAGTGGAAAGTGGAATCATTTTTATGATCGGCCTCGGGCGACAATTAACATCGCTACGCCACTGCAGTAGGGCATGCGGTGGGATATTACCGCGCTAGTTCAAAGTGTAAACCTAATTTGTGCCAAGAAGTCTATTACTCCAATAGACGTAAATATTTTTTCTTTGCGTCAACAGCAGAATCACGAGCAAAATCTTTAAAACTTGTTTTGGACAGAGTGAGCAAGTTTGGATGGATGAAAAATAAGCTACAATTTTGCTTTTTGAAATTCAAAGTAGTGCTTTCGTTTTTTGAATCTCTAAATTTATCACCTCTTAATTCTAAATATTTGGAGAATTCTTGATCAATTATCTTGTCGTGTGAGGAGAAAAGTAATTAGGAAAGGTGTACGTAACGTTACAAAAAATGGCAAAGCTGTGTTAGCCAAAATACACGAAATATGTGGCGAAGAAATTTGAGTGTCAGTGCAGATCACCAGCATTAAAATAAAAAGAATGCAGTGAAACAGTGGTAGACAGTAAAAAACTTCAAAAGTTTGTTACTTCATTGGCAAATGACATAAGCGACGAAACACCTTGGCAAAAATTGAATGATGGAAAGCAAACCTTCCTGTGGAGTTACCACTTTACTGTGCTGTTTTGACTAGTGCTGCTGGGACTGTCCTACGCTCGCCTACATCGACTGTGCTTGTTTTAAAATAAAAAGTAATGATTCGCCTCTTCTCCACTTTTTCAAATAACATAGGCCTATTTCAATACTAGGCAGGAGACCAGAACAAGGGAGCTTCATCAGGGCATCACCTCCTGTCCTTGCACAGAATGGTTGGTATTGTTTTGTAACGAACAAAGCAATCAAAATTTTTCAGAGTCAAAAAAAATGTATTGAAGCATGGCAACGGCAAACACCTGGTATATTCAGTTGGTTCACCGACATCTTTCGAGTGAAAAATGCGTAGACCCTCTAAACCAGGGGTCTCAAACACGCGGCCCGCGGGCCGCATGTGGCCCGCGAGGACCTTTTGTGCGGCCCGCGACGTTTTTTGGAAAGTTTCATATAATTCAACATTTACGTTGCCAAGTGCCTTAAAAAGATGCCGTGAAATGATTGAACTAATGCTGAATGTTACCCAGTGCGGTTTTCGTCGCGGCCGCAGTACTACAGACGCAATTTCACTCTCCAGCAAATTTATGAGAAATGTTGGGAGTATGCCAAAGACGTCCACATATGCTTTGTCGACCTTGAGAAAGCATAATACCGGATTCCTCGCAAAAAGCTTGTTGCGGGAGTACGGTATTGAAGGCCGCCTGTTACTGGCCGACAAGTCACTGTATTCCTGCTCAGAAATTTGTGTCCATGTCGGAAAAGTTAAATCACGACCGTTCACCGTTGGTGTTGGACACTGACGAGGGTTTGTGCTGTCACCGCTCTATTTCAGAGTCTCCACTACATAAATTAGATAGACAGTCACTGCCGAGTCGACAAGGGTGTCACACTTGGGAGCTGCAGGATTAACCGTTTACTTTTTACAAACGATTTGGTATTGCTAGCATCTTCTCAACAGGGTCTTCAGCATGCAAACGATCGGTTTTCTGCTGCGTGCGACCGAGCCAGAATTAAAATCATCACTAAAAACAACAAGG
>Ga0210059_1009393_pt1 | contig 15294 bp, 6 predicted proteins | sample Ectturendosymbi2_FD_188042 | JGI IMG/M metagenome (GOLD analysis project Ga0210059, IMG submission 188042) | Ecteinascidia turbinata endosymbiont from Florida, USA - Sample 2 (SPAdes) (version 2) | ecosystem: Host-associated > Tunicates > Ascidians > Unclassified | place: Key West, Florida... | reverse complement strand
CCCCCAAAATTTTCCGCGTGACGTCATGTCACTGCATTGAAATCCTACACAGACCATTGACAGCTCCCCTTGTTGCAAAACTGGCCCTTCCAGTGGCCCCCCCCAAATGAAAATGTCTGGCTCCGCCCCTGTGTACAAACTATTCCAAAAGATGGTCAGCCAACCCACTTGGAACAAACCAGATAAGGGGGTTGACAGCGAACAAATGGCCTTATCGCGCCATTATACAATGTTCTGTGCTATGGAATCCTAAATAAACGGTTTGTGACTCTTACACTGCTACTTAGCAGAACTTTGTAGAACAACCCAGTTTCAACTCTCTGGATATCTGTGAAGATAAATGGCTTAACAAAATATACGCACAAATTAATATTTAAAGGAGTACTCTCCCTCGTGTGAAATACTTCTTGTGCCTCTTTCCGATGTTCATTAATTTTTTTCAATTATGCTTGGCCCATTTGTTTAAATGCCCTTTCTTATCACACATGTAGGTTTCTATTCACCAAATTTTGTACATTCTTTCCAGATGCATAGCGTTTAAAGGCCCTCCAGCGAGTACGTTTGTCAACCTTACGACCTCACGATCGCCTTTCTGCTCACGCATTCCATTATTATCGCCTTGTGTTGCGTAATCGCGGTGTTGCTCGCAGCTGTGGTTTTGTTGCTCCGTAATCAGCGTCAGATAGTTTTTCAGTTTTAGTGAAAGCAGTTATTTGATAACGGCGTATTTTCCTGTTTTTAGTTGACGCAGCTTGTGTATTGATTTATTCATTTTTGTTGTCTTGAGCTGGCTTGCTTTCTCTACTCTTCCTTTAGCCTTTCAGCATTTTAACCGTGAGCATTTCTTGCAGCAGTGTGTTTCAACCGGGGTTCCGCGGAACCTCAGGGTTCCGCAAGTGGCTGGCAGGGGTTCCGCCGAAACAAACCAAATTTTCCTGGAACTAAATTCGCAACCACAGTTCTATGCGGTTGTAGCAATTGAGACACTTGGATCATTGCGTAGGGTTCAATAAGCAACGCAAACATTTGCGGAAGGTTCCGCTGCAGCAGAAAGGTTGAAAAAAATTTGGCTTGCAGATTTCAGGACTGATGATGCGTACAGTTACGTGAAATCGATTTCCTCTTTAAAAAATTGTGTCGATAGATTTGACCACGTCGGCTTTGTGGAGACTAATTACTTGAACGAACTACTGCCATATCTGCTTTCAAGTCAGTCCTGTGCGTTACGCACGCGACTAGAGTTGTTGTTTCGCTGCCGCTTGCCAAGCTATTTTCACATCGTTTTCTCGGCCTCAGTATATCGTCATTGAAATACCATTTCATAAAAATTGGAACATGGATTTAAACGTCAAGAAAGCAGAGAAATAAAGGAAAAAAATCGGGATGATGCCATGGAAATAGGAAATAGCCATAAGCAGTTTTATGCAGCATTGACGAAAATTTTAGCGCCATGTAATACTGCATAATCAACAAACATGGACAGCATAAGAAGATAAGTTCACATCTACGTAAAAGTCGGGAGCGTTTTTGCACGGCTTATTGTAGGCACCGGAAACATTGGGGTGAAAAGGAATTTTGGTTTGTTGAAACATTGCACATACCCGTAAAAGTGCTTTGTATGTTTTCCACTCGGCAAACTATGCAAATCTCACGTGACAACGCATCATCCGTGTTTCCTGCAGCAGGAGTTGGAGGTCTAAAGAGTGAGAAACATTTACACATTTTTCGAGATTGGAAGTAAATTTGCTACCAGGAAAGCAACTCGAAGTTCATTGAGGTAGCTGTTACAAACACCAATAATGAGTATAAGTACGTTCATTTAAGTTACTTCGGTACATTATTACGGAAACAACTTGTTATGGCGTTTGTGAGAGGAAAAGTGAATAAAATTTTCATTTATTTTATGCTGGAGTTAGTCAAAGCTTTGTTTGATAAGAAACTTCACCAAAAAAGGCATTGATGCATAGGCGTAGCCAGGGGGGCCTAGGGAGCCATGCCCCCCAAATTTTTGAAACATATAGTTATTTTGTTCTTTCAGAGGCGGTGTCCGAAACAAAATAGTGTTATTTGCATAAAATCAAGCATTTTTGCCCCCGCAATTTTTTTGGCCCCTCCCAAATTTTTGGACTGGCTGCTCTACTGTATTGATGTGAAGTTGATACAGATGTTCAAACGTTACGTTTTCGCAAAACCTTGTGTTACTTATATGGTGACGGTGGGTTCCTTCGTGATTGTTGCATTACAGCTAGTAATCGCTATTTCTTCACTTCTAAATTTTCTATTGAGGTATTTCTCCTGTAAGAAGCTAAACCATGCGTTGGTGTCGCTGATGTGTTTTGTGTAACACTCAGGACACTTGGTTCAGCTACATATACACTGTATTAAGTGTCAGTGATCGCAGTAATGGTTCGTTTCGAATGATGGAGCGTTTTCCCTTCCAACCCTAAACGTTTAACCGTGATCATTCTTACTAAGTTACTTTAACATCATTTCAATAAAAGCCTGGTCGGAGCTAGAAGACCACGCCCCCAAAAATCTTGTCTGGCCTCCAGTGGCCCCCAAATAATTTTGCGTAGCGACATGGCATTTTTTTAAAATTATTTGAAGCTAAATTATTCCAGAATTTTTTAAAAACAGCAGTTTTTAATCATATTGTTTAACTTCTTTTTGAGGAAATTAAAAATCTCTGATCGCAAGTAGCTGAGATGTATGGCATAATTTTAAACATCCTACGATTGCCGTCAAAATTCCCAGCTATACTCGGACGTTTCAAAACATGAAGGAGCATAACGTTACCACTGCAGAACCCAAAAACAAGCTTTGTGGTCTCCCTGTTTCAGGCGTGTAACCAGAAAGTTTGATAGGGGGGAAACAAAAACCAAGTCTTCACATTTAAATATATAATGTCCCTTGTTTTAAAGCATCATCCATAAAACGTGCATTTTTCTGGCGCTTGTTTTTTAATAATTAAGTTCAGATTTAAGCCGGAAAATAGAAAGTCTATTTTCGTTAAGTTGACAAGTTTCAAAAGTTTGTTTTTAGTGAAGTTTCTAGCTTCTATTCTGAATCACAACCACCATTTGCTCGTAAAATTTTCCTGCAAAAGCGCATGTGAAAGTCTCGATGCTGTAAGTGCAAGATCTGCAGTATGCTTTTTGCAGGCAATCAGCTGAACAAGAAGTCATTTTGGCCGTAATTTTGATTGCGGTTTTTATATTTCCTCTAAACCAGTGTTTCTTAATCTTTTTTCTGCCACGCCCCCTTTGAGTAATTGTTATTTGTGTCAAGATGCGTGACAATAATCAAGTTGTATAAGCAAATGTATTTATTGATTAATTTCTTTATATGTTACAGAGCGCATAGGCTTGTGAAGCCTTTCTTAGTGGTGCACCCCACGCATATTTTGGTGCACCCTAGGGTGCATCGTGCACACCGGTTGAAGAGCACTGCTGTACAATACAGATACATCTGACATTGAATAAATCACAGTCATGACTTTGGCTTATCTGAGTTTTCTTGGTGCTGATTGAAATTTGCTTGATATGTATATCTGATTGTCTCACTTGAATCCTTGCCTTCACAGTGGCGAAACACGATACAACCTTAACAAGTGGTGTATAACGGGATTTTAGATCATATAAAATCTAAATAGCCGCATTTAGTTACGCCTAGAAACAATTACAGGGGTTCGAACTTGAGACGTAACAAGGACGACAAGCTAAGTTCGCTTGGTCTCCCTACGATCTCTGATAGCCAAAGTAATAAAGGCAAGAAAGAGACACAGACGATTTAATGGTTTTTGTTACTTTTTATTCTCTAAAAGAAATACACACGAAAGTTGAAACTCACCAATAAGTTTCATAAAATATCCACTCTCGAAATGCTCTCGAACACAGCGACACAGACAAATCTTACTAAATCTTGCCAATCATGCAGGAATCAATTTTCTCAATTTTAGACATTCTTGTTCTAACGTTTTCTGACTTAAAGAGGATACTATGTTTAGCGGGCCGTTCTTATGTTCAATTTAATCGTGACTAGGTTCTTGGCGGTTTTCCTACAAAAAAGGTTCCTAAGTTGTTTCCACAATTTCGTAGCACGAGCTTGCGAACAGTTGTTTCGGGGAACATGTCTAGCGGGATTTGATTTATTATTTGTTTTTACAAAGGGTCCCGACCGTCTGTCAGAATTTGACTTTGTTTTGACTTTTTAAATCGTCAAACAGAATGACAGAGATTACTTATACCAGCTCTGGTTTTACGGGGCAAAGTGACAGAGGTTCGTTTTATGTCAACTCTTATTTTTATAAAACAGAGTGACAAGGATTCGACTTATGTCAACTCTTGTTTTACGGAACAGAGTAACCGGGATTCGCCTTAGGGCTGAGAAAGACAATAAGTTGCCCTTTGGCAGTCCCAAGAGTTGAAGACGTGGCATGGTTCCACTAGGGCTGAACAAGACATCGGCCTTAATATCAGTCCATGTGGCAGGAGCGTGTCTAGGGATCGAGCAAGGCAATAAATTGCCTTTTGACAATATCGATCCACAAGACTGTCGGGAGAGTTCCACTAGGACTGAACAAGGCATCGGCCTTTTGATAATATCAGTCCATGTGGCGGGCGGCCAATTTGGACAAGCCAAATTTGCAGGGTCGTGTGTCAGAGATTCTCACAGACAAAGCCACGGGTGTTGACTAAAAAACAGGTCATTGACAACTGTTATTAGTCTGAGAACTCAAGTTACTACTACGGCATACGCAACGCAATTCGGCATAGCGGTAGAGCAACACTCATGACATGCCTTCCGAGCCTCAGCATACCATGAGGCAGAGCCTCAAATTTTACTTCAATGGCTAAACTACTCAAAGGCAGCGTAGATCAGGGAAGGAGTTCTCAGTTCAAAGACAGAAAAGTGAACTAAAACAGGTAGCTGAAATCACAGCTTATATACCCAGATTAGCTGGAAATTCCCTAATTAATCATTACTTGATTAGCGACTGGACATTGCCTTATAAGGCGTTTTTATGGGGTTTTTAGTCATGATTCTTAATTACATCATTAATGGAAAGTTTTCTGTACTTTTCCATGACATCATCTTTTAGGCCTTCTTCAGCTCTGTTTGCTTCTTTCCTTTGTTCTTCGCTCTTTGTTTTTCCAAATCAAATTTTATTTGATTTAAGCCGTATACCGTTTGTCTTTGGATTCCAGACTGATCTGTCTGAAACTTTGTGTTGCTTAGCAATGCTGTGAAAACGTGATGTTTTGTTTATCACGTTTTTCGTGCTTGACTAATCACAGCCTTTGTGTTGCCGTTCGGCAGGTCTTATTCTTGTCGTTGGACGTTTGGACTTTGTTTTCTATTGGTGAAAGCAACATTTAATATGTACAGACCAGAATGTGTCTGCTACAGGTGCTTTTGACTTCTCAATATTTTGAACTTGCTCATTAAAAGCAACCACAAATGATTGCAAGTGTCTTAATGTGTTAAACAGAGTTCGCTCAGAGAATCCAAAAAACTTTCAGAACAACAGTTGGTTTGTCGATGGACATGAAGTATGAATGTGAAGCTTAGCCACCTGGTTACGCTGTGAGAAATAAGTTTTTGGTACGCAATATCCACAAAGTCACAATGATCTTTTCACTTTCTTGCGAACTGTGCAAATGCAGCCACACGTAATTCACTCAGCTTCAAAATCATTCAGGCCTTTTCTGAAAAAGGGCTGCGTCTGACTATTTCTTCATTTTTAACATTACTGATTAGCTGTAGTTACAAGAAACTACGACACTAAGCTATGTGCAATGCACTGATCACCGTATTACGTTCATCAGCAAAGCTAGTTCAGTAAAATGGAGTAAGCAGTCCGCACTCTAATGCCAAAGTCATTGAGATATTGAAAAAAGATTTACCACTGTTATGTAACGCTTAATGTGAAAGAATTCCAGCCGAGAATTAACTCAACCAAAACATATATTAATTATACAACTTGCAGGCCCTCCCATAAACTAAGCTACGCTTCAGTAGGTTGTATTTTTGCATTTTTCTGACGATTTTCCAGTAATTTAGGGTTTTAGTGTAGCCATCCACAACCGGATTCATTATCATTTCTCAAGTTTTTTCTGATTGTTGGCTAGTGGGCCCCTTTTTGCTAAGGTTTCCACCCTGGCTCAAACCTCCAGTTACGTTACTGATTATAGCTATGTAAAATAAGAAATGCAGAAAGGAGAACATTTTGACATTTTTGAATGTGCTGGGATAATATATCTGTGGTAGTTATTTCGTCACAATATCAAATCTACAAAAAATTTTCCTTGGTAAAAATGTGTAAGTGGCATGCGCATATCGCACATGTGGCTATGCACATGAACATGGTGGGGGGCCCCTTTTGGTAAGGGCCTTGGGCCCGCCACCGCCCCCCTAAGTCCAGCGCTGTCTCATGTTATGGTTGTGTCACATCACAATGGGACGGGAATCCAACGCTCACAGTGCCTGCACGCAGTATATGCTACTGTACATGATTTAAGAGCAGCGTTGAAACTTGCAGTATGTTGTTACAAATCCGTTTAGCAAAATTTTTGAGCTTTGAAGGCTTAACAAATTTCAAGTTGAAATGGATTTTATGAGGTTCTGAAGCTATAGTTATGATTTTTATTTGTGGGATATTCAAATAAATACTGACTACTTTCGCAAGATCCGAACTGCAACTGTGCAACAGCATTAAGCATATCGATTATAATTGTGAACTTTTCAGTTACTGCTACACGTGTTTTATATTAATTCGACCTATACATTGAGCATTTCCATTGACATGATCACAAGTGTTGGAGCACGCAATTTTTGAGGTGCAAAGGATAGTTTTTCCAAATTTGCCCGAAATGCTTTCATGCGACAAACTTCCTCCTTACAAAATTTTGTAGCTGTTGGTACATAACATTTTCTTCTACCATGTTGCCAAACTCTTAGAAACAGGTTTGGTTCTTAAAATTTGGGTTTCAACCCAACTGAAAAATTACCGTATTTCAGGGGTCACCAACGTGGTGCCCGTGGGCATCAGGTCGCCCGCGGGCCTGTTCTAAAAATAGCATTATCATGATCAATGTCTTCACATTAACGAATATCAATACTAAAATAATTGAAAGTAAACTGAGCAAAATTTTTATTTCAGAGGTGTACATCAAACTAGTATCCTTTGCAGTAATCGGTACACAAGAAGTAGCTCGCAGTTTCAAAAAGGTTGGTGACCCCTGCCGTATTTAATCGACTGCAAGCCGCGGTTTATAAAGATTTTTTTCATCATTTCGTGCGGCTTACACTTTAGTTATTTGCTTCCAGTCTTTCCTTGGCTACGTTTCGTCAACCAAACTCTTTTCACCACAGGAAGGATTGATGAACAGAAGGCAGCTGTAGTGGTGTAAACATCATTACAGGTTACCAAAAAGGCGAAACGTGGTGGTTCGCGAATGTATCTCAGAGGCTTAGAACCTGTTCAAGTGCGGCTACATCAGTTTTGAACACTATTTCGTGCGGCTTGCAATCAAATAAATACGGCACGTTATGCTCTGCAAGAACGTTGTCACAAGCCACCGGGCTCAGTACTCTTGAGCACCTGCCTCACACCTCTCAGGTTTGGTGTTTCATTCACATTCCTTCTGTCGCTGTCAGCAAGGAACCTCACACCTGAGAGTAGACTTAAAACAGCTTCCTCCTTTGACGACATTATGTAGAATGTACCACATTAAAAACTCTAGGTTTACCGTTATTTTTCGATGAATCAGACTGGCCTTTAGTTTCATCTTTTTACGATGATTCAAATTTGCACATATCTATATTGAAGTAAGTTCCCTCGACTATGGAGGTAAGCAAGGTATCGATCGGCATGTTTGTATGGCGAAATCGGTTTCACGTAAAACTACGCATCGTAAGTCCTAGTACCTTATTCAAATAGATTCTTCTGACAACATATTTAGGACTGAAGATGCCTAGTTTTACGTTAAATCGATTTCCTGATAAAAATTTGCCGATCGATTCCTTGTTTAACCTCACTGTGGAGTGCATTTACTTGAATGTATTATCTGGGCACGTGGGCGTCGGAAGGATTTTTTCCAGGGGGGCATTAGCGGATTTTTCCAGAGGTAGCCATGAAGATTTTTTCAGGAGAGGCCAAGAATGGTGAAAATTAATTGCTCCTTCACGAAACTAAGAAAACGACCTTTTTTTGCTAAAAATGTAACAGAAAAATGTCAATTTCAAAATCTAGGGAGGGGCCAAAGCCACCCTCTTCCCCCCTTCCGACGCCCATCATTGGAAATTGAAGCTGTACTTGGACGGCAGTTGAGCTGCTTGTTTAAGTTATTGTAAATAACCGCAATTGTGTGCTTGCTTGATTGTTTATCGCGATCTCGCTAAACAGAAGTTTCCCTGCGTTGGTACTGTTGCTACCTCTCCAGTGGTGTTGCGTTGATTGTGTGATTCACCACGAACGGGATGTGCGCGAAGAACAAAAATACATGTATGTGGCGCGAACAAGCAATAATAGAGTGATCCCGATGGAGTGATTTTGGTGAGTGGCCTCTAATAATGCCTGTGAACCTGGTGAACAGTTGATTGTGCTTGCGAACGGTGACGACGAGAGTGATCTCGTCGGGTGATCTCTATTGTTGCTTGCTGCCACGGTGCGAAGCTTTGCGCACGTGCCGCTCGAGATTTCCGATCGCAACAGTACAGTGTTTAATTTTGTTTCTATTAAATTTCGGAAAACATTTGCTGTACAAATTGCTACAATAAATATTTGCGCTGGTCATCTACCGTTCTGTAAGCAATTTCTACAGGGAAAGTGGCTGCAGTTCCGTCGATGTGCGGCATTCAGTGTCAAAATATGGTGAAACGTTGTTGGATGCGCGTTGAAAAGTTTGCCAGTGCTGCTCTGCCCAGCTCGCAATAAAGGCAGGCGTCGCAACAAAACCTATCCTGGCACCGCTTCTGGAATCATCCATGTCTGCATGTATTGTTTTTTTGTCTTATTCTATTAAAAAATATTTGTAAATTTAATTTGTAATTAATTACAAGCGTTAAGTGTAATGCAATTGAAAATTTGAAAGCGCAATTGTGATTGAACTGAAATTATGTAATTGATGGAACTCAGATGTATAGCAAACGCCACGCTACAGCGAAAGCACAGGAAAAGTAGCTATCCTTGGCGCTGCCAAAGAGAACGTGAGGGGCTTTAGAACATCACCTGGTAGCTTTTTCACTTCTAAAACTACACTGCGCAGAAAAAGACAATTGAAATTACGTTGACACTATACAAGATAACATCATTCCATTCACATTTTATTGAAAACGTAGTGTTTCCACTACATTTCACATTCGATTTGATTCACATAATTTCGATCCTCGCCTTGCAAGTTCGACAAAGTTTAACTCAACGGTCAATTTAGGCAATAAATGCGAAAAACAAAAATTAGGAAGAACGATTGAGCTTTGACATTGCCAGAAGTGACGAAAACAGTAAAAAAGCAATCAGCTACGCTTGATCGCATTCGGCGATATGCCGCTTCAGGGCTGGCATGTTCTTCTGCACAGTTTTGCACTTATGGCATCTGCCAAACAAAACCAGTGAGTTAACAAACAGCAGTCCAGCAAAGTAACTACGACGTAACGGTTCAGAGCAAATCGCACATTTCACGTAGCACATACAATCCAGTTGCTGAAGTATTGCATATCAAGACAGATTTGCCAGTATATCTGTGCAGATTGGTCAACTTCGGTTGAGCAAGATTACAAACCTGCACCGGCAGTCCGGCATGTCGTGTAAGTTTGTATATTTGTCTCGATATGTATTCAAGTGAATAAATATGCACAAAATGTCGCTTTAACATACTATTCACTTATTTATAGGCTCGTATCTTTACAAAGGGGAGTTTCGAACGTTTGCAAAGAAACTGATAAACGTATTGGTATGCTGCGAGGCAACGGAAAATCTGTTGAATGTGCAAGCTAACGACATACAAGATTTCTTCATTATTATCATTTTTGTATCATTTGAACCCTGTTATGAACTACGCATTGTTTTTGACGAAAAATTGGAGAACATTCTACAACACTGATGGAAAACGGGGAGTGATGAGGATCGCACTGAACAAAGTCTTGATATTTCAGGTTATTGCATTCGATTCAGAAACTAAGGACTGCCACAGGACCAAAATGCCTGTTTATATATATATATGATTAGCTGGTTAAAATTCGTTGCTACTAACACCGAAACTAATTTTTGTTGAGTAAAAAAGCTTGTCAAACTAAAGCGAGTGCCATGCGCATTGGAAACGTGACGATTTCTGAAAACATGTCACTTGTTCTTGTTTCAAAGGTGCACTTTCGTGTCTTGTTCTGTTACTGCAAACCAGCTGAGTAACCTCTCGTGGATGATGCATTAAGCGATATAATGAGATAAGCATATATATATAGCATAATGTCACTGCTATATAGGCAATGTAATCGGGCATTGCACCAGGTTTCGTTTGAAACTCAGGGCTTTTTACTTGAATTATGTAAATTTCGCAGAATTAACACTGTAGATCTCACGATAATAAAAGACTATATTCTTACGCTAAAATTTTGCCAACCTAGGTTCGCTGGGATAGCTACAGCCAAAATTTAGATAAATTTTGCTGCACCAACAAGACTCTGCCCGGGGCACAGCACTCCTTTGGAGCGGCCCGCACTGTTCCTAATTTTCCGACTTCGTAAGTGGTTGAGGCGAGCAGCCACTGCAACTTACAACTGCTGAAACCAAACGACAGTGATCTGAGCTTGAACAGTCAAAGCTTCTCACCTTTGTAAACTGAACAGTTTGCTTCATTAACTGGATAAAAGTTGAGTTTGGACCGAAGCAAAGATAGTTCAATTTTTTTGGCCAAGCCACGTAAACGAACATTTTGCTTAAGACGAAATTACGCACCAACACAGTTTTTAGTAAATTAGTGCATGTCTGCTGTTGCGTCAGTAATTGCAATACAAACACAGGCTATTGCCGTTCAATGCCATTTAAATTGCTTAGCCACCTATATCAATCTAAAGGGGAGTTGAAATTACATTTAAGCGCTTCGTGGTGCACATTGCAAGCAAAACTAATTGCTTTATAGCATAAAATTGGGATAGACTTAACAGTTCCATCAGCGCTAAAAAAGCCTTCAATAAACTATACACGTTTTATTTTGAGATTTTTCGGATTATTCTTAATCCATCTGCAGTCAAAAAAATATTTAAAAAAAATTGTTTTTAAATATATTTTTTGACTGAAAATGGATTAAGAATAATCCGAAACGTCTCAAAATAAAACATGTACAGTTTTTTGAAGGCTTTTTTAGTGTTGATGAAATTGCTTTTTACTTGGTAATTTAATAACAATAATTTTCCATAAGACATGTGACGAACTACACAGTTAGTGGCAACCACCGCGCAATGGCGGGCGCGCTCAACACATCCAACAAAACCTGAATACACAACACTTCACAGCTCAAAACCATGGATGACCAGCGCTAAGCCACAGCGGTGCACTTGCAAGCTTTTTTAATTCTGGCAATCATATACAGAATCGCTTGCAAAATATTTACCTCAGAGGGGCATCGAGGAAAGCTTTATATTCGTTCTTTCTTTCCACTTTTCCATTGCACTCTAATTCGGAGACAATACCTTCAAAACGAAATACCAAACAGAATTGGCTTTGTGTAAACGTAAAATAACACTGTTTGGCAAAATGAATGAAACTAATACCAAGAAGAAATAAACTTACTTTCAGCGTCCACAAAATACTGCGTTGTGAACGAGTTCCAGTGCTTCTTTGTTTTCAAACAATTTGATGAAAAATCTTGGCTTATCACATGCATGTGGAGACGACTACAAAAATGTCAATTGCAATCAAAGATAATTTTATAAAGCTGAAATTCAACTTTCAGTTCATTATATCCACACCATTTCTAGTAGGTAATTATACCGTACCTCATACTAGCAATAGCATGGAAACCACATTTGAATTTGATTTTTGGATCCGCTTTTTTTTGTTCTTCAACCAATTGTTTTCCCACCTGTTTTCCAAAAGTATTACGTTGAATACTTTTATCATTTACAGCAACTATTTAACAAAACATCAAAATATTTCTATCTTACATATTCTGACATAGCTATTACAGTGCATGCCAAAAATTAACAGTGTCACGCACACACACAGATCAGAGCAGGAGTCCTAGTGCAAATGGAAAACAAACATTCACAACTTATTAGTGAATCAACAAACTGTTTTTAAATGAAATGACAAAACTAACTCAAACATGCTTTAAGGATGTGTTTCAGAAGTGGTAAATCTTCCCGCTTTAATTGATTGATGGTTGCAATGTTTTCCTGAGGTAAAACCAACCAGTGAAATTTAGCCTGCAACAATAAATACTGCACTGATTAATAAGTACAGGGTTCCCACACATTTTCTAAAGCTATTTTCTACACATTTTCAATACCAAATGAAAAAACTTTAATACCATCACTTATCTTCACTTTTCCAAAATTTTATTCATGAAACACAATGAAAAAAATATCTGCATAACTGTCACTAGCGATAAGTAAAGCCTTCTCTGAGAAGACCGACATAGAGTTGTTGTGAAGTTTTGACTAGAAGTATATTTCACACCATTTTTGGGACAGCTGTAATGCAAGTTATTCATGACATCTCAGTGAAAAAATTAGGTAAGAACACATGATATTGCATTGATGATCTCAGCGCCATAAAACGATTTAAGACACCGACACCTCAGCTCCATATAACGATTTAAGACAGGGCTTCTCAAACGTTTTTGTTCTGCGACCTCATTTTGAAAATGGTTTTTCTTTGCAACTTCATTAACACATAGCCTTGAGTATTAGATAGTAATGATACGTGTAAACGTCCCATTACAAACCTCAAAGAGCATTTTTGTCTATGGTGAAATCATAAAAATGCACACAATCCACGAAGGTAACTACAGTATATGGAAATAAAACTACCACGTAATGAAAAAAATTAACAAAAAACAATTCAGTTTGTGGAAGTTATCAAACACAGTTAATGGAAGCATTTGATGATTTTTACAAAGATCATCCACTCGAAGATTGATACAAGACAATGCAGGACGAAGGCCAGTCTTAATATTGTTCAAAAAGGATTGCTTTTTGTACTTGATGACCAGCAGTTTTGAGAATGCTGCTTCACACTGACACAAATATGTTTTGAGAAAGTCTACGAGGTCATGAGTGGCTAGATCAGAAAATACTGGGAATTAATTTCTTGTTCTTAACCAAAAATGACAAACTCTGTTTTGAAAATTCCATTTGGAAACTTTTATTGCTTATAACTCTGCAAATACATCCTGGGAATGGCAAGTGTGTGGCCTCCTGAAATTTCAATTGTCTATCATAGACGTAACCAGGGTGGAGGTAAGCATATCTTGTTGTTTTGTGTGGTGACCCAATCCAAATACTATTGCTCACCAGAAGTCAAAATATTTGGCCCTCCAAAAATTTTGGGCTAGCTTTGCTACAGTTGTGTAGGTTTGTGGATCCAACTTTCCATGAATCAAAGTCCAAAGTACTTCTGAAACTGTGTATGAAGCTATTAACTTCAGTCTAAAACTACTCAGTGTGCTCTCAAAGTAGTTGGCCTAATCCCTAGACGACTAGACCTAGAGTTCTGTGCACAAACATGGCTTCATGTCAGAATGAATTAATGCAATGAGGTCAATATTGGTCAGTATGTTAAAACCATCATGACATAACAATGCATAACTTGTTGTGTTTGGTTGATTATTATCATTTGATAGTGTTGCGACCTCTCCGTTGGCGTTGCGTTGAATGTGTGATTCACCACGAACGGTGTGTGCGCGAAGAACAACACCACATATATGTGGCGCGAACAAACAACAATAGAGTGATTGCGGCGTGTGATCTCTATTGTTGCTTGCTGCCACAGTGCAAAGCTTTGCGCACATGTTTGGGCTTTCCAATTGCAACAATGGGCCAGGAAGACAAATTAGTAAACAACTGACAGTACGAAACATGGTACTGCCCTTAAAATGCAGTAATTCACTCCAAGCTTACTAAGCTTACTTTTAGTTTTTTACAAAAACTTGTGTATCTAATTTGCTAAGCCAATTTTTCACGACCCCAAAATTACATTTCGCGACCCATATTTTGAGAAGCTATGATTTAAGACACCAACATGATCCCAGCTCCACATAACAATTGAAGACACAAACACCATACCCTTTGAACCTATTATAATAATTATTATCATCATTATGAGCACAATAAAGGGTAACACTTATGTGAAACCTAAACTACTGTACAGCATTCCTCAATGTCACTGTTGCTCATGACTTGGTGCTGAAGATAGGTAACAGAATCCAACCACCATGATGTGTGCAAGATATACTTCAATAGAAACTTATTGTCTACAATCCAGCAGATAAAAGAAACTGATTGCAGGCTAAGAAAGGCCATGACTGGGTTAATGTTTTCAGAGTTAAACATCTGCAATAGTGAGTTTTTCAGTGCAAAAACTTCAAGAAACAAGAACCTTGCAATTGTGTTTGAACTTTTGTCCAAGTCAAATCATGCTTAGCCATACAGTTTGGCCAGTGAAGGGTGAAAGATGATATATGTGTTGTTGTATATATAATGTAATTGGGTAAACTTCAAATTTGCAGGTTTCCACAGACCTCTACACAATGCTTTGCAGACCCAAGGGGATTAATGGACCCCTGTTTGAGAATCACTGGCCTAGCTGTTTGGTGGCTATGAGAATCATTTCCTCAGCATTTAGTTGACAAAATCAAGTATTTCTTTAGACTCATTGTCAAAGCTCCTTGAAGTCCTGCATGCGCACTACTATTTTTGCAGAGTTGGCACAGGTTTACACCATCAAACCTCACCAGGTGATTGAGTTAGAGAGCTGTTCAATCCCTCTAAAGATGTAGAAAGTGTTGTAGTTTCCATTGGGGTCATTCCATGTCAGCTGTCCCAGCCAGTCAACCCAGAACCCACCATCTCAGATTTTCCTCCAACTTAATAAGCAGATGGAACTTTTCATGCTGATTCCAAAAGCGAAATTTTTTGAAATTGGTTAACACTTTGAGAGCCGGTCTACAATATATTCGTACTTCGATTTCAGCCTAAAAACCAGCAGTTTTCGGTTGCCTTACCAACGCCCTAGCTCCTCCGCCGATTGCGCTAGAGAGCTGTTCAACGGCTCAAACGGATCGGCCAGTCTAGTAG
>Ga0210059_1009389_pt1 | contig 15297 bp, 13 predicted proteins | sample Ectturendosymbi2_FD_188042 | JGI IMG/M metagenome (GOLD analysis project Ga0210059, IMG submission 188042) | Ecteinascidia turbinata endosymbiont from Florida, USA - Sample 2 (SPAdes) (version 2) | ecosystem: Host-associated > Tunicates > Ascidians > Unclassified | place: Key West, Florida... | reverse complement strand
TACAGGCTCGTCTCGAATGATGAATTACACAGTACTGTGAACGCGAACTAGTTCCTATTTGTACTCTAATTGATTCAGTTTCAGAGAACCTACCTTCCTAAAAACCTTTGACCTGTCTTTCGCGCACTACAAACGACCACTACCACACTGCAGAGATGAGCGGATTGACAAATTTTTCAGTCCGAGTCCAGTCCTGATCTGCCAAATTTTTGAAAATCATCAGTCCGATCCAGTCCTGATCTGCCAATGTAAAATCATGTGGGCTATTTTGCCTCATGACGCAAAATAACTACTGCAGCTAGCTATTTTACCTTAAGCCAAAAGGGGAAGGCAAAATAGTTTCAGCAGTGCTTTTGCCTCATGAGGCAAAATAGGCACAGCCTTTTGGCATTTCCAAAATTTGACAAGTGTCTATTTGGCATCAAAAGGCAAAAGCACTGCTGGAGTTATTTTGCCATTAAAAGAATCCAATTGGTTAAATTGGTCAAGTGACAAGGACAATACACTTGGATTAGCGTAAGTTCCTTGTAATATGACCTAAAATCCTAAACATAAAAGCAAAACCTACACTCGAAACCTAAACCCAAACCGAAACCCAAGGTGAACCTAAACTCAAAACCTAAAAGCTGAACCGAAAATCTAAACTTGAAACCTAAATCCCTAAACCTAAACTCTAAATGTAAACTCTAACCGAAATTTAAACACACACCCTAAACGTAAACTCTAAACCGAAACCTTTTGAAAAAGTACCTGGAAAGCACTCATATCAAAGGTGTATTCTCTACTAGCTAAGCCAAACGAAATGGTGAGAGAAGAACCATCGAACAATCGCACAGCAGGCAGACACTAACCACTCAACTATATTTACGTTGCTGCTAGAACTCAACGTGATGTGTGGACAACGGTGGATACAGTTCGAATTCCAAAATATTCCCAGCAGAGCTTTTGCTATTGATGGCAAAATATACACTACCATCTTTCTATGGCAAAATATACACTACCAGCCTGTTCGAAGTTCTGTATATACACGACCATTTGACAAATCTATGAAATCGGATCACAACTAAAATTTTGGATATGTTCAGAATAATTGCAGTCCGATCTAGTCCTGATCCTGCCAAAATTGACGTCAGTCCTGATCCGTGCTCATCTCTGCCACACTGCACCACCACAGATCGTCCAGTCCACAAAACAACGAACACACACAACATACGTTATGCGGTGTTCGCTCACAGAGCTCCGAAAAACTTTGAAAGTCTGACACAAATTCCACCAGAGTGCGATTCTAACGAAAACAAACGTCACAGAAAAGAAGTCTCTTCAACATCCACCTAAGTGCTTCAAAAAAGTGAGCGGACTGTAGCGGTAACCAAAGAAAATAAAGATGTTTGGGCGGTTAATTGGCTCATGAAAACCTGACGTTAACCGCCATTTTTAGGCACAGGCCGTCTCTAACTGGCTATCGTCACATCCAACGGTCATGCGCTTTTGCAATGTAGTTGTCTTGTCCGCCAAAGGCCAGGCTAGCCGTTCTCTCAGCACAGTGAACGGTCGATCTTGAGCTGTGGGGCGGGTGGCGCGTTGTGTGTTGCCATCGCATTTTACGATTTGGAGTTGAGTCGTGTATGCGTGCAAAGAAATAAGCAGTTGGGGAAGCAGACGAAATTGTTGCGTCAACAATGACAGTAAAGTTCTGGTAATCCATGACGCGAAACGTTTTTTCATCGATTTAAGTGAACTTTTTCGTGTGTGGTTTCCCGTTCCTTTCAAAATTGCTGTGTCATCCCGTAGTGGACGCGCTTGAATGAGCCGACGCTGCGCTTCGTTGTGAGGAACTGTATCACCGTGACAAGGCAAGTAATAATCAATCTGGCGAGCAACAACCAAGCCAACGGCTCGCGTTACACCGTTTTTTTCGAAGGTCTTACCTGAGGACTAGGTTGTAGTGTTCGACCCGCAAAAACTGAAAGTTAGATTCAGTAGGATATTGAACTTTGGATCAAACGTACCTCACCTACGTTTTTCTTGTGATCATGAACTGCTGGTTTGCTGCGTTCCGGTTATTGTCGATAAGAGCGCGGCGTTTCAAGACATGAACTGACAGTGGCGTAATTTAATATCGCGTGTTGGAACGTTTTCCGCTCTGCGACGTAGGCTACGTACGTGACTGACTGTTAAACCAAGGCCTACTAGATAGACATTTTCTAGGAGGCCTTGGTTAAAAGCGCTCTGTTCAATCTTTTCTGCAGCATGGCGTTGCGCAGGGCTGCGTTTGGACAGCGTCAGCGTTTGGTGCTAGGGGCGTGTTGTTCTGACTGGTGAGACTGAGATTAGATGCTTTCAGCAACAAATAAGAAACGTGAATTACTTAGTACAGCTTCGCTCGTCGCACGTTTGTACGACAAACCTTTTTGTTAAAAAAATTAAATTTACTTGCTGCATATGCTGTTTGACAGCCTTGCTTGTGCAAGAAGAATGTGATGTAAGGGACTTTTGTTTCGTTGATTGTATTATCTTGTGCTTTAGGTAGTACACCGTAGTTACGCTTTACAGGAATATTTGTGCAGTCCATACAGCAAGCGATGGCTACAGTGTTTAACATTAAGAATGAGGCGTTTGCTGGCTTCGTCTTTTACGGAGCACTTGTCATGGGCAAGACAATTGGTATGTCGTTGGTGACTGGAGCATTTCGGATAATACGAGGCTCTCTGCCGACCCCGGAAGATGCAAAGGTGATGGCTCCTAATGACAAGGAAAAACAGAAAAAACTGCTACAGCCAGACGAAAAAGTAGAAAGGGTGAGAAAAATGCATTTGCCGCTCAACATTTTAAACTGCTGTAGGTATTTTCAACCTCGCAAAAGCCAGTGAAACAGAGTGAAAGACAAAACGTGTTTTTTGTTAACAAGACAAGCTAACCAACATTACTTAAGGTTGCAACAAAGCAAATTTCTTACTGTTTTTTGACTGACTGCGCCTGCACTCATTTTGATAGTTCTTGCTCTGCCGCGGTACGTGAAAAGTCGTTTCACCGTTTCGGTTTTCGAGATATTGCTCACCGAATTCTGTTTCTGCAGGTTAGGAAAGCCCATCTAAACGACTTGGAAAACACTCTGCCTTTCGGTTTGATCGGCTTGCTTTACCTATCGACTGGTCCGTCGACTGCAACCGCTCTCTGGCATTTTCGGGTGAGTTCATTGTTTTTTCTAACTGATTGATTGAAGCGAGCAGTCACGCGTTGTCCTACAGCAGCGGTTCCTAAAGATGCTTTTAGGGCGACCCAAATCTGACTTTGATGGACACCCGCGACGCAAGATGCAAACATTGCATTAAAATACTTAGTATATGGTTGACTTTTGGCAGTAACTTGCTAAGTCGATTTCAAAGTCAGAAATCTACTCTTTTCTCAAGTACCTATACCCTACAGAGAGGCACAGACAAGCAAGTGACGTTGAAAATACACAATTCAGTTTTGGATCGTCTCGGCGCGACCCATTTTTTGACCCTTCGCGACCCATACTTTGGGAACCACTGTCCTACACTGATCTAAAGCAAACTTTCGCCCGGGACGAAAACATTTTCGCGCTATGCAATATGCAAACAGCAAACCATAAGTGTAAGTCCTCAGGAAGCCTTTTGCGAGAGGAAAGTGCAAACTTGCTCGAACGAATTCGTACCTGCCGCGAGCACGAGTTTTTCGCTACATATTATGTGAGGTTTGATGGTTTTCCAAAATTTTTCCCGTAAAATGAAGTGCAGAGCAAAAAGAAGTAATTGTTACTATATGTGGATAAGTCGTTATATCACTGCATTTTGTTTTTAAAGATTGTTATTTCCTTGACAGATCTTCTTCTGGGGCCGTCTTCTACATTCCCTGGCGTACATTGGTGGAGTCTCACGACCACGAGGCATTGGGTTTATGATGGGCTTCGTGGTTAACGTCTCCATGGTTGTGCAAACACTGCTGGCAGTGTGTTAATAATCACTTTTGCCAATCATTAAACCTGTACGCTGTCTGGAAAGTTGGATTAAGAAATACTGCTGTGTAAGTGAACCCAACCCAAAAAAACCCACGCGAGTTGTTTTAAAAAAGCTCACTTAAAAACCCACTCTTTACTTTTCCCCTTAAAATCTACTATGAAGTGAAAAAAAGCAGCACACTTGTAGAGTTAACTGCACATTTCAAAAGGTCGTTGGGAATCTTGTGCCTTGTTGAAACTTTGCCGTGCAGCATGCATTCTCGTCTGTCAGTAACCTCCAGTTCTGATTGTCGAAATACGGGCTGTTGCCTGTCAACGCGTAGTTGCGCAAGTAATTCGTCACCTTTCCCAGATTCGTAGGTTCATGTGAACGTCGTGGCTGCGCAGGTTTGTGCGTACGCAGTACAGTGGACTTTATCGTTCCGTTGTATAATAACGACTTTTTACACTGATCACAACCGATATTTTGCAGTATACACTTGAGTTGGGTGAAAGTGAACACTTTTTTGCCAGAAATGTCTCTTAACGAGCAGCTAATAACGTTTTTGCGGAAAGTTGTTTGTTATACGGCTCTAGCATGTAAACCTTGCCTTGAAACTAAATACGCTTTCTCTTCTCGCTGTACGGAAGATTGTTTTCATCGATGTCTTGTTTTGTTGAATGGAATTGGCTCTAACATGTTCCAGCAATGTGCGCCATTCAGTATATCAGCGAGAAACTTATGCAATGTTAATCACAGTACGTGAAATGTGCTTTACTTGATGCTTTGCTTTGCTTTGTTCTCGAATATTAAGAAACGAAATACCTCCGAAAAAGTGCTTTACCGACAGCTGTCGCTGATTCTATGTACGTGTAGATCCGACATCGTTAATCAAAATATCAGCAACTGTTTGTTCCACGCAGTGGAGGACTTACGGTTAGGGGTCCCGAGGCAAGGCTGAAAAGGAGACCCTCTGATGACGTCGTCATGTTCAGTCAACCGTGATAAGACCTTTTGATCAAACCTAGGAAGGAGATATGCGGGCCACCCAAGAAAACGGTCCTGAGACTATACCTCATGACTGGCATATCAGAAAATGCAAAAGGGTATTCATTATGCACAATTTTAAGAACAGTGAAAGTTTAGAAGACAAAGCTAGCGACACATAACAGTTAAGCGATAGCAAGCTGTCATCGCCCCCACTTTTGTTTTACAGTTGCTGTTGAGGTCCCCTTTGAAACCAGAGTACATGCACATTACAGTTGCTGTTGAGGTCCCCTTTGAAACCAGAGTACATGCACATTACAGTTGCTGTTGGGGTCACTTTGAAAGCAGAGTACTTACACACTACAGTTGCTGTTGGGCCCCCCAAGCAGGGTACTTAGTTTTGACCTGCTTCGGGTATATTATATGAGTGGATAATACGTTCTTCACCAAAAAATGATGAATTTACGTGCGAAACACGTCGAGGGGCGCCCGTGAAAAGGGGAGCCGAAGCAAATGCCACGCTTGCATCCTCAAACACGCCACTGGTCCCACGATTCGTCACTGCGGTGGCCATGAACCAGTAATTCAGTCGCTGATTGCTTTTGTATCTGCAGCAGACGAATTTTCGAAGCAAATCAACTCTGTGCGAACGGATATCAAGTTTTTGACAACAAAAGGCGCAACAAAGGTTGTGGAATCGGGGACGCACAGCTTTAGTTTTTCTGTAAAGATACTCCAAACACCACTTTTTCTCAACCTGAAACCTGAGACGCCTTGTGAACATTGCTGTCCACTCTTCTATAAGATGAAACGTTCTTCTATTAGCGTTGCATTGCAATGCGAAACAGGTTACATGGTGTTTTGCCAATGTGGGACAAACGTGAATCGTACTACTGCCTATTCCAACCAATGAAAGTTTGCTACATTCTTCTTATTGCCGGGCACATTAGACAAGACTTTATTTAAACGATTTGAGATGTGTTTGGCCCATGAAGCGAAAGCGCTTTTTCTGAGTAATATTTAAAGATATGCTGTAATTCGAATGGACTGAGATGGGTTGTGCATGCCTCGCGCGCATGAGATTGATTTATAAAGTGCGAAACGGTCAGATTGCTGTCACCCGGTACACAAGAGCTTCTCACTGGGTTAATGGAAATAATAAGGGTGGTAATCACATATGGTGCTATTCTTATGAATCACTGAGATAACGCAAACTCGTTGCCGTGGCATTTCTTTTGACCTGCTTCGGGTATATTATATGAGTGGAAACTAATTTCAATTCCATTTATTTTACGGTCGGAAATGATCATGGCCTTCACAGCTTTGGTGAATGCCGTCATGAGCATAGTAGTGCTAAACGGATTTTTATTACGCTTGTGCTCCACAGATGACGCATGCAATCTCAAAGTTCTTTTGTTAGAACGAAACGATTTAGTACATAATTGGCAGTGAGCACTTTCAATCCTGTTTATTACAAACCGTTTTGCCGATGGAAATTTGTTTTCCCAGTCTGCTTTGGACGTTTCTTATCATTGGCGACATTCCGCGAGACCATTGCAAATACTTGATCTGAATATCAGTGATGTAGTCGAGACCGCAACTTCAACAAAAATCCCAAGACCGAGACTCGAGACTTCAAAATTTGTGCATTTTGCCGATATTTTTTTAAATGCCGTCATCACTTTTAAATTGAATTTTTTTCAAATTTCTGGCATTTTTCCCACCTGTTCTGGTTGTTTCTTACCTGCAAATACAACAAACAAAAAATCGATGGATTAGAAATTTTACTATACCACTTCCTTGCAATATTCAAAGTCTCGAGACCTGAAACCTTTGAGACTGATACTCGCAAAAATGGGTCTCGAGATCAAGTCTCGAGACTCCATCACTGCTAAATATACTAGAGACCGACCAGTCGACCGACCTCACAGCGTCCAACAACCCATCAAGGTACTATTCTGCTCAACAAATCAGCGTGAGCTTCAGTTGATGCGTTCAGGAAATAAACTGCAGATTACAAGTTCTGTCCATCGATTACAATAACAATGATCATTATGGGTCGTTACTTCTTTCCATTCTCTGGGTTTGGAATGTTAAACTGGATAATTTCAACTGTCGGAAAAAGGAGCGTGCTTGTGGGAGAACACGTAGTGACGTTTTGAGTGTATAAATTCCAGCATGTGATACCACTTGCAAATTTACCCAAAATTCGGCCAAATTTTCAAAAATGGCGAAAAAATCAAACAAAAATTCCCTTCTGAAAACGGCCAAATTTTCACAATTTGGTCGCAAGAAAACAAGTTCCCAGCCCTGGTTTAAACTCTTGGGGGTGCGGGTTAGATGTTTTTTGGGGCGGAGCGTCAAATTCCTGGATGAGTGGGCAAAAATGGGATTGTGCTGTCATCCGCGACTTGCTCATACCAGGGAAGCGTAGTCTCAGGGATTGTTTCTCATCGTGGTGCTGAAGGAAAAGCATAATTGGCGTGGAAATCTCGCAAATTTCTGTTGTAAATTGCACTATACATGACTGCTGTTTCATGAAGAAAACATAGTGTCAGGCTTTAGAACTACACTTTCAAGACGCTTTTCATTGTGTCTTGGCAAAACTACTCGACGACATCATATATTACTAATGACCTGATTGGATCAATCGCTACACTTGCTCTACAATGTTTTGCGCGATTATGATGCGCGTAGTGTAACGAACCAGGACGTCAAGGCTTACGGAAGCATGGAGATAGTAAGCAAGCAGCATCTTTTTGAACTGTTTAATTCTTGCTGCTAGCAAACTTTTGTGTTTTTGTCACCAAGACCGCGGTCCCAAAAATATGTCCAAAACCGTTCACTGCACCGGATTTTACAGTTGCTTTTCATAATACGAGTTTAAAGTCATAATTTTTCTTAATCACCTTTATTTGGCTTGTAAACGCTTAAGAACAAATAAATTAGAAAACGTAACCCAGCGCATATTTTCCACTAGACCAGCTACGTCCAATCCACGGGCCACATGTGGGCCAGTAGAAGGTTTTGTACGGCCCAGTTTAGGTTTTCACTGTAGTAAAAGTATCCCATATACTGACAACCTATCCTTTTAGTTTGATAATCGTGAATTTGACATTTTTGATGAAGGTGGTCTTCAGTGCCACTTTATCACGTCTGTTAACATTGCAGTTAGGATTTGAACGCTTTCAGTACATTAGCTTAAGCTAAATTTAGTTTGCTAAGATTAAAGTAAGCCATTCAGTGTGCGGCCCTCATTAATATGTCACTTAATCCGCAGCCCTGGTTAAGATGGTGACATAATTTTTGACTGAGTAAGCCATTTGGGTTGGACATAGCCACACTAGACCATGAGTGCCATAATGTACTCGAAGCTGTTCTTTTGTGGCAAAATGTATGATTTGTAGCATGAACCAATTGGTGAAAAACCAGCGATGATTTTTCTGTGATCCTGCTCCCTGTAGGCATGTTCAGCACGTCTTTATCGGCCGAGTTGTGACCCGAACGTGTGTATGAAGTCCGTGTTGATTTCCCAGTAAATACCCATGATGGTATTGTGGTCGAATTTGTTTGGGCTGCCGCTAACATGTGAAAATTTTAAAGAAAGAAAAAAATGTCGACAATGAAAAGATAATTTTTTAGCTAGTTGTGCAGTATGATCAAAGTAGTGTGCATTTTACTGCAAAAGTACGTTTGCAGTTTTGCTTACTCACGATTGATGCACTGATCAGTAACTTCTTTGCACCTTGACAATGGGTAGCACGGTTTTGTTCGGGAAACTGGTTTGAGGCGAAGAACCTTTAAACCGAAAAACTGATGTCGACCTAAAAAAACATCACTGCTTACCGAGTTTAAACTTCGGAAACCAGATTTTCCAAATTACTAAATTGAACAAAGAACTTTTGTATGTGGCCAAGACCGACTCTTTTGCTTATTACATTGCAATTCTTTTATTGTTATCTGCAAACGACTTTGGTGATCTTTCCGAAAGTTACCTTATGAGATTTTTTTAAATGCCGGCTCTATAGAAACCCACCAGTGTGCTTTTTTGCAAAAAGATGATCTTGTTCTATGTTTTAAAATTTTGGGGGGGACCCCTCTGGCTACGCCTGTGTCTTGTTCAAGACACCGTAATGCGTTCGAAACAACCAAACGCACTTTGGCACCTGTTCTTGCGATTTTTCCGGTTGATATGATTCAAAGCTTTTTTGCTTTGGCATGTGCTTCAACGGACATCTAAAATGGTTATTTGGCACATTCATTTTGTGCATCGATGGTTCGTTGTTGGAGTGCCGCAAGATCTTGTGGACAAACTTAGAAAACACGTAAATTTCTATAGACTTAACGGACTTTTGTCTGTGCTGTCTGCTTCTAGCCTACATAACAAATGTTCATCAAAAATTCCCTTGTGTGACTACTATGCGACATGTCTAGATAGATTGGGGACCTCTGCTTTAGAGAAAAGCTGCCACCACCTTTACAAGTCCTTGTGTTTTATTCTATAGGTTACTTATGTTGGCAGCGCCCTATTCACAACCGAACGAGGCGTGGTTTTGAAAATCCTGATCGGGAACAAAACTGTAACCTCCTTGAGCTGTGAGTTCGATGCCCTTTCTCATGGTATCGGGTGACAACTTCCAATGATGAGTATGCATATAAAAATGCTGCGTTTTACATTGGGATGCAACAACTGGGAAATGTGACCTTGCTTCATTCATGTGGAAATATTCTAATTTCTAACTACGCAACATGTTCTAAAGACTTCATGACTTAGCGCATTTTTCGATTAATTTCGTGTTGTGAAGCACGCACAACATGGTTTGTTCGTAAGCAGGCGTGAGACAAGGGCGTGTCAGTCTGCCGCAGATGCTTGATCTGTTTTAGCAAAAGAACAGTGAGCGAAAAAGGAATTGTCTCTGTGCAGCTGTGCGTGACTGGCCGGGTTCAATTTAAGATGCTCACTGACTTTGCGCACAGTCCTTCCGCGCGGTTGCCGTTCCTGGCCGTGTGTTCTTCACTTTGTTGCTGCGAGGACGAAATCTGGTAAAAATGGATCTGTTGACAATTGAAAACCCGGTCTATGCTTCCTTTACTTTCTATGCCATCTTATCGGTGTTTAAGATGATGGCAGTCTCAGTCTTGACCAGCTTTATGCGGATGAAGACAGACACATACATCAGCAAAGAAGATATAGTTGCTTTCGGAAAGAAAAACAAAGAACCTACTGTCAATCCGGAAGTTGAACGCGTAAGTGTGTGATTGCGATTTTAAACTGAATTGTCAATCAGTGGTGTTGTATTTTTTAAAACTGAAGTGTAGTGTAAAAAATGCCTGCGCACTTTCTGTTTTAGGTTCGTCAGATACATCGAAATGATTTGGAGAACATCGTTCCCTTTTGTTTGATTGGCTTCATTTTCGTGCTGAGCAAACCAGAGTTGGACTCTGCGCTGTTGCATTTCCAGGTGACATGTCTGCGACGATTGCCTTGACTTCCTGATATCGAGAAACAAGATGTAGTACCATGCTGTTACTTTTGCAAACAATGATGTTTGCTTTTTAATAATTTCAAAGTGGTTTTATTGGGTAGTTTTATCGAATGCACGACTACCGTGTTTGCGCAAATCCACTTCAGTAGAGCGTCAAAAAGGCGTCTCGTTGATGCCGTTTTTAGCGGAACGTGTTTTGTGTCAAAATTATCTGCTCAAGGCGAGTGCGTCGTTGCAGTTGTCGCCAAATGGATTCAACCTTCTGAGTTCTAAATGGCCATCTCGGAACAGCGCGTTCTGGTTTGGTAACTTCAGTTACGGCACGACGTTCCAGCTTGCCGCTTCATCCCTGCTTTGTCACACTGTCATTTTGCAAAGCTGCGCGCATTTGAATGTTACTTGTCTTCGTCCAGGTGTTCTTCTGGTCTCGTGTGCTGCACACTCTGTTCTATTTCTGGGCAGTTCGGCAACCAGCGAGGTTCCTGGCTTATTTGACCGGCTTCCTTTGCACTCTGTCAATGGGCGTTCGAGTTCTAGTTTTGCTGCCGTGAAGCGAATGCGAAGCAGACGCGCATATGTGGTCCGTAGCTTCGTCGCTTGTTGCGAGTATCTTTTGCATAATAAAACTGACCCTGACTTGTCGTTGCTCATATTTTCAAGCAGTGTCGTAACACATGCGTTGCAGAGAGGTTTGCAGGTAGTAGGAGTCTTGCTTTTTTCGGTCACAGACCGATTTTTTTCAAATGACCGAAGAAAATTGTCATTTCGGTCGCAATGTCTGAAAATGTAGACCGATGCTTGCTGTTGCGGCGAGTTTCAATACTACAATAGGACATTTGACCGAAATGTCTCAGCGAGAAACATCAGGTAGGGGTCTGGCGGACTGTGTCGCATTTGCAGTACTTTCTGAATTGGGGTCATTTTTCGAAAAGAGCAGTTGTGAACACTTGTAAATGCTGCGAAATTCGCCAGAATTTTGAGTTTAGAAAGTTTTATCAGTCTTTTTTGTGAGGTAGAGCCGTTGTAGGTGTGGTAGTAATCGCCGTGTTTTTCTTTTGTAAATGAAAATCTATGCCTCTACTTTGGACAAAACTGTTGTCTTTCGATGTCGAGGTTACTAACAAGCTCTCGATTCCCAGACCAAAATATAAGGTGTTCGAAATGATGCAAAAAAGCGATCATTAAATCCGTTTAACTAGTGTTGGAGTGGAGCTGTTTAGCGAAGATTTATCATTTTGAGTTGCTTATTTTTGAGAATTCCGTCAGTTCATAGACATTCGGCTCCTAAAAAGGTAGGAAGTACAAAGAAACAGGAACTCTTATTTTGTGTAGTTCAAGTTTTTTTTAAGGAAAATATTAGGCACCTAGTATGGACCTGTAGGGACCCAATTTGTCTGATTCTAGGGACCCGATGATAATTTTCTCTGATTCTAGGGACCCGAAGCGGGTCCCTAAAACACCTTAATAAAACTTGGTGTAGTTCATTGTGTTTTGCCACCGCAACGTGAGGACGACGGGTGTATCCATCTGCCACTGGATTGACAATCCATAGAAGCAGGCCAAGATACTTTGCCGAACATCTTGTCACGTTCATTATACTACGGGAGGAATAATTCGTTATGTAACACTGCACACAGCTTATTTGAAGACTGATTAATATGCTATCAGTTTAACAGGTTTCCTACCTGTCTTAACCATTTACATCAGCTTAGAACTTCCTGCGTAGCTCGGTGCAACTTTTCCCACCCTTCATCTCAATGTTGACGCGGCTGCTTTCGTTTCGTTAGCAGCAATCGAAGCATTATGTTTTAGTTAGAGATAGTCAACTTTTCTCCCGTTGTGCCTCACATTATCTGGCAAAAAAACAACACATTGCGCTGCGCACAAACTAAAGTTGTGTGTTGTAACAACCAAAACTTTTTCATTGTGGTTGTGCGACGCAGTACTTCGTACGAACATTGCAATCGAAAGAATCAAACGCTGTAGAAAGTCGGCAGCGGTTTTAAATGTCAAGCATACTTGTGCTGAAACATCCCACAGACCAGCGATAAGTACTTTGAGATTCCGTTACATTAAAGGACCCTAAGTGAATGGTTGGTAACCGATTCACACTTAACCATTTGCACATTTCCAAGCCGCATGCTGCTTGAAATTTCGTATTGCAATGCAGTTGCAAGAGCAAGTCGGCACGAGTAAACAAGACTGTTGTTGTGGCGGTGGCCATCTATACCGACGTTTTGGAGGAAGCGGAATTCGCAATTTGCAACTCGACCCAAAAGAATACAAATCTACTTTCGTTACCGTTTGTTCACGAACGGTGGTGCGTAGATTTAACTCTTAATGAAACTACAGGATTTTCATTGAAAAACAGCCCGGCGCAATGTGCTGAAATTCATATGTTTTGCCCTGGAAAACTACTTTTATGTTGTGTGAATGAGTCGATGAGCTTAAAGATGTGCTTTTTGCAAATGAGCTTTATTGTGTCGATCAATTTTACTTGGGCGACTGTTTACTCTATGCTGTAATGAGGAAATATTTGTATTACCGGAAACGTCCGGTGCTGCTGCTTGTAAAGTTTGATCAGACAGGCTTGATCTTCCCCTCATATCTCAACTAATCGAGAATTTGCAGAGAGTTTATCCAGTGGATCCATCAATAACATTTTATTCATTTTTTTAACAATTTGTTTTTATAGACTGAAATAAGCGGTGAGGTCACAGTTGCGGCCGTAACAGGAGCAAGCAGTGGTTGCAGCAAGTGTCAGTTACGACGCTAATTACTCAATCTAATACAAGCGAGAGAGCACCTCACCTTTGCCATTATAGCCGCAAAGCAGCCGTAAAATAAATAGCTAAAATAAACATAAAAGTAGAAAATCTCCATCGGCTGAAGATAATCGTTCTCGTACTTAGCCGTTTCTTGCCCCACGCAGGTCTTGTCCGTGCATTGTCTCAAGTACGAATTATATCCCGTGGCATGACTGTGCGTGGTTTTATCTGCGCGGGGCATCAAAGCGATGCAAATTTCGTTTCGTTGCTTATCGACAGGGCGGAAAGGGCGATGAGGACGTTGCTCACCGACCCGTGTTTCAATGTGAAGTCAGTTGAGTTTCTGCTCAACTTGTGCGACGACGATGGGAACGAAGTTGGAGCCTCGGTCGGGCCTCGAGGTCCCACCATCCCCTATACTCGCTCCAAGGAAAAGAAATTCGTGTCACTTGAAGAATGTAAGCTGTCTCGTGTGATTTTTGGTACAAACTGAAGTGTAAAAATTTTATTTGCGTTTATGCAGAAGAACCGTTACTGCCGATTGCGAGAACTCGTTCACCGGAACAAGTGGTTTCAGTGGTTCCGGTAGAGATTCTAGCAATGTGCAGCAGCTCACGCAACTTTTAGTTTAATTTAAAGACTGTGCATCTTGAACCACAAAAGCCTCGAAGCCTAGGATAGGTGTGCGTGACCGCAAGAGTGTTTGAAGAGAGCAATATTGATACATGCATACCAAACAAATTGTGCCAACACGTTCGGCGTTTCATAATGATGTGGTTCGCGCTGGTGCTTCAGGGAATTCCGACCCTCAGCTGAACGTCTTCGTGGGAAGTAAGGTTTAGCAGCTGGAAGTTGCTTGGATTTGTATTGGGTCGTGTTATTCATTCTGTGGTCGGTCGTTCAAGATTTTTGAATGAGCAAATTAGGTTTGCTTCGGCACCAGTGGGCAAACGCGTGGATTATTGCATTGCATCATGTTGAGTGTGCACTTCAACAAGCTTACGTGTTCTTGCAATAAAAGGACGAGTTCGTCAAAAATGTGGTAGATTTCATGTCATAATTAAGATTTATTATTGCTGAGCTTTTCAATCCGATGGATCAATTAAAATTCTAGTTATAGACCGCCTACCAATCTTCTTACAATAATTAGCCTGGAAAGATTTGGTCTTAGTGCGTCCTTATTGCAGTGAACTCGGAGCCTGAAGCTCTAAATACTTCTAAGTAGACACACCACTTAAGAAATTGTGATTTTGGAAAGCATTTTCTTAGACGGCTTACCATATTACTACAGCATTGTTGTGCTGTTTGCATGGCAATAATTGTTTACTATACAGATGAAGAAGTGATGGATGACGAAATAAATCAACTACGTGACGTCATTCGTTATATTCGTCGCGAGAAGACGAATCGATCAGCAGCGGCTGAGGTACGTAATAGAGCATAGGTAATGTGGTTTTGATGTCAGCAGCCAATATGCACAACGTGTTGAGCAGACATCGAATAAACATGACATTTGAAAAATATACGGAACAGCGTGAATTGACCAAACTAGAGTGATCCAAGACTGCGAGAATGAAGGGCCGCATTACGGTTTGAAGAAAAATTAGCGGGCCGCAAAGAAAGGAACTCCATTGCAATTGAAAGACTCGTTTGCTGTTCTAACAGACCTAATTTTTTCTGCACGCCTAACGCAATTTTTTATTCTAGGGTAATTTTTAAGTTTTCTGTTTGTTTGTGTGCGACTCAAAAAAGCACTTTCGCAAATTACGAACATGGAGCACAGGCCCCGTAACAAGCGGGGACACAGGGGGGAACTTCTCCCCCCAGAAAATTTTTCGCCACCCTTGGAAAAATGTGTTGGATATAGTTTGAAAATTGGGCATCGTTCAAAAAATTTGGGGCCTCTCAGAAAACTTTTCGTCCCTCCTGGTTTCCCAAGCTGGTTGCGGGCCTGATGGAACACATCTTCAGTGCAAAATATCTTAATCGGGGGCAATTGCCAGGTTTGCGCTCCCCCTGATTGCGGGCCTGGTTACCCTTCAATTATTTCAAAATGCTTCCCTAGAATTTCCGTGGTTTTCCCGTATATTTTCTCGT
>Ga0210059_1009388_pt1 | contig 15298 bp, 10 predicted proteins | sample Ectturendosymbi2_FD_188042 | JGI IMG/M metagenome (GOLD analysis project Ga0210059, IMG submission 188042) | Ecteinascidia turbinata endosymbiont from Florida, USA - Sample 2 (SPAdes) (version 2) | ecosystem: Host-associated > Tunicates > Ascidians > Unclassified | place: Key West, Florida... | reverse complement strand
CTGCTTCATTGTTAGCGGGCTTCAGGTAATTCTAAGTTCCACGCGCTTTACATCGTTGGCAATGCCTGTACTTGCGATGGTTGCGAAGGTGAAATATGTGCTCGCAACATGTTTAAACACCGTGGTAGACCACACTGTGCTAGTCGAGACATCGCCAAGAGCTCGGGAAGATTAGTTGTTGCTTGGGTTTTGCAGGAACACCACGCAGCGAAATTGACTCTGCCAACAACCTACAACCACGTGACCGCTCCTCAGGACGTGAAATTACCAACTGAAGCGCCAGTTAATAACTGACAACCGCGATCAATAGATTTCGCCGTTCCACTGCACCGTACAGACTTGGCCACGCATATTTACCGACATAATCCCGTCAAAATCGAACCTTGCAGACAGACTTCCCTCTAATTCTGTGCGCAACCAAATATACACTTGTCTTCACAGAAAGACATACAATTGAGCGCAGTTCGTGGTGCCACGTTCACTGGCAGATAGTCGCTGAGATATACGCAATAGATCTCCTGCATGTCTGATGGCGAACTTCTTAAAAGTTTTCCGACTTGCGACTTCCGAAACCACTCTACTGACATTCGTGACGAAACAACGCTTATGTCACGTAGACACACGAGCTCCCGCAGATGTTTTATGGATAAGAAAAATGCACACAAAATGTTTTCAATACTTTGCTATCAAAACATATATTTCTTCTTTTACATAAAATACGTACACAATGCCGTGTTGTGCACTAAAACTTAAGACTTTGCTCACATTTCGTAAATTTTTCGAAAGTTAAATTGGCTGACTAAGTTGCTCACAGATTCCACTATTTCGAAATGATTCGCAACGTACTATTTAACTATATCTGGTTTGGTCGACGAGAAAGCAAAAGGTTTGGTCGACGAGAAAGCAAATATTGTACTTTGTAGTACATTAGTTCTCTTCTTGCGTCTATGAAAGGCCGTAAGCTTTGGAGCCCTACGTTTTTGAGAGGCTTGGGTAAAAGTATTTGAAGAGTTTTTTGCAGATCGCATAATTTACAATCCACGTGGTTTCAGACCTGGATTTTTTTCGCAGAGATATTTCCGTCATTTGTTCCGTGATAGTATTAAAACTCGTTGTAACAGTATTCACTCGTCTATGTTTTCGCTCATTATGACCGAAAAGGTTCAGACGTACGTGAATACGTTAGTAGTTTCTACTTTGTTAGGGATACCTGAGATTAATTGAAGGCTCATTTATCTTTTGTTTTTAAATCATCAATGCATCGAGTTCTATTCAGCGGAGCGCGAAGTACTTTTGCCATACAGCGATTGAAACTATTGTTGTTGCGTGCTTGATATCGACTACGTGCCTAACTAGCTGTACACTATTCAAACATCAGTTTTAATTTGTAGGACTAGTTTTGCCGGAAAGCTCACGGTAGTTATTTTAATCAAATTGTATTTGCAGCTTTTTTGAAAATCTTCACTTATTTTAATTCCGCTATACTTTTTATACGTGTGTTTTATTATATAACCGTGAGCCATTAACTGGCCAAGTCAGCGCTCGTATTCGTTTGCGAAAGCAAGTTTGGTGATTAACGTCTTTTTGCTTTGAAGTTCTGTAAACCGTTGCAAGAAATGACTGCACTTCAAGTAGCGAACACCAGGCAGTGCCGCTTATGGTTGCGCTGATCGAAATTGATTTCCAGCCACAGGTATTTAACGGCAAGGCAAGGAAGAGACCGCGCGAAGCATCGCCTTTTTCTCGAGGAAGTGTTTATTGGATCTCAGGCGCTGTATACCACCAGTCGAAGCCAATCATCAGATATAAGCTGCTTTGGTAAAAAAGGATGGAAAGACTTTAATACGATGGGCAAGTAAAAGGCATTTCCCTGAATTGTGAGTCGCTGAAAATCAGGAATACGTGAAAGCGGAAAACTTGGTTTCACCTCTCGACGACAAGAACGTGTGCAAACCCGGTCAGCACTTTACGTCAGGATCTAGGACAGCGCGTTTATAAACTGGTGACAGTTTTAGCGAAAGAAAAAACATCTATGGCTAAGTCACTGTTTTCCAATTCGAAATGTGAATGAGCTTGTATTTATCATTTAAGTTGTGCAGATGTTTTATATAAAATATCTGAAGTAGGCCGTGTTTCCGCTTAACACCGCAAGCAACATATATAACGCCAAGGTAGACAAGCAACGTTTTCCACACGGCTAAGTTTCAATCGTCTTTTCTACGGCGCATAAAACGAAAGGGAACATTGTTCTATACCAGTGGTTCTTAGCCTTTCCAACCCTGGGGACCAGTATTCTCAGACTAGACATTGGCTTTGGGACCAAATATTCCGTTACTGTGACTTTTGACATTCCTGGGGACACCCAGAATTTTCACTGGAGCCCCGCTTAAGAATTATTTTTCTAGACTACTTCGACGAAGCAGAGGCACAGTCACACAAAGCATTCCCGAAAAACTCAATGTTAGGTACATGATACGATCTGATAACAAATTTCTTGTTGCGAACAGAATTCAGAGCGAAATTAGTTGCCTGCACTGCAGCACCCAAATCCGTTGCGCGTACTTCGATGTGTTATGTGCGCGCTTTCTGAAATTCTTGTGCGCGCGAGCGCAGTTTAGCGGGAACACCTCTTGCGTGGGTGTGTCCAATGCCTCGTAAAACGTCAGAACGTTCATAATTCAGATACCTGTTCGAAGAAACTGTTGCCACACTCTTCGATCGCATGCAGTATCCGTGCAAGCTTCTTGCTCGGCGGAAGGAGCCGCTGACGAACCGCTGTGCAGAGTAAATAGATCGGTTAGCGGAAACGAAAGCGTTCGCTGAAGACCCTTGCGCCACTAAAGCGCAATGAACACGTGCATCCTGTTTTTGTTTTTTTTCGGTCATAAACCGAAACATTTTTGAAATGACCGGAAAAAATTAAGTCATTTCGGTCAGAATGTTTGAAAATACAGGCTAAAAACACTGTTATGGTGAGTTTTAGTACAACTGTGTGACAAATGACCGAAATGTTTCAGCAAAAAATGACCGACATGTTTCAGCGCAAAAAAAACAGTGTGCGTCATACGAGTGCGTCCGTAACTCGCCAATTTTAAAGTAAAACAAAGTACCACACAACAGAGTTTTTTACCAAGCAAGCAGAAATGAACAAAACCTTGAAAAAATAAACCAGAAGCAGAGGGCAAGTATTAATAAAAAAACACAAAAAGTCAATGCAAGCTTGAATGGCACAGAAAAGCAAGACTGCATACTGTAGCTAGTAGCAAAAAGCTGGCACGTTACCTCTTTGTATTGTTACAACAGCGCCGAGCAACCGTTCGTCATGCAGATTAGTATTCTTAGTCTTAATAAACAAGACAAAAAAAAAGATGAAGTCGAGGAAACAACACAGGCGCTGCCAGACAGCTGTGCGTCATGCAAACCCAAGATTTGCACCCAAGTATCAGAAGTTGCTGTTCAAAGCAGAAATCCATCCTGTTTACACAATAAGCTATTCAAACAGTGGCTAAGCTATAGTCAATCCTCTACTGCAAAACTTCAGTTGCAAGTTGTAACACGTGGTTTATTAACTAGTCGCTTAAATTCATTCAGCGTTTATTCCGTTTTATCGAAAATTTTCGAACAATTTCTGGTCGGACGCAACATTCATATTAAATCTATATTGGTTATGTCATCAATTGACGCTTTGGTCGATGTAAGTCACACTAATCGGAAGCAACAGAAAAGCACAAAACACTGATGATCTGCATCGCTACGTTTCCACAAACGCGAACCAGTCTGACAAGAGTTTCTCTGGCACAGCCAAGTAGGAAAATATCAAATTTCAAGCATTTTATCAACCACAAACAAAACTTCAGATCGAAAAAAAAATTTTAGAATAAGCTTTTTTTACATTGCAGCCAGCAGACGAAGACGCCACGAGGACTGGAAGAGGATCATCGTCCCGCACCGGAACAGGCGGAGGCGTGACGTCGTTCCACGTGGGAACAGTTGAGAAGCTAACAAAATAATGAGTAATACCCACTGTATTCAAGTAACTAGTCTACACACAGGTTAAGAGTTTGAATCCGTCAGCAAATTTTTAACAGGAAATCGATTTCACGTAACACTATGCATCGTCACGTAACACTATGCATCGTCACGTAACACTATGCATCGTCACGTAACACTATGCATCGTCAGAGTTACAACCTTATTCAAATATAATAAAAAACAGCAATCGCAGAGCCCACTAAAATGGATAATTATGTCGAAAAAATACAAATACAAGTTTTATTGTAGACAGACTGAAAAACACGGTACGTTATGAAGGCGTGCGATTGAAACGTGTCGCTCACTGGCGGACTAAGAGGTAATGGTCTTGCCCATGGAGATCTGGTACCAGCCACTTGTTTACCGTGGATCAGTGCACACTGTGATACTGAACTATCGCAGTCCTCAAAACAAGGCGAGTCTAGCGGGTAACGAAATCAAAATCGGTGCAAAAAGTTTGAACTGTCATCGCGTGTGAGTTCTTCCAGTCTGTTGATTGCCGGACGGGGGTTGAGTTGTTGACATATATTTTGGTTCGATCCTAACTTTTTTACCATGAATGAAACAGTGTTACGAAAGCGTTGCGCCACGAGGCTGCGATCAACGATTCATCGAAATCCGGGCATGCAGTGTCACGAGCCCCTCGGTTCTTGATTAGCTTAAGCTGAGATCGCGTAAACAGTTTATTACCTTGCTCCGATCTTCGGAGGCTGGAAAACGATTTCCTGTTTCAGTTCATGCTTCAGCTGACCGGACATAAGAGAGATCGCTTCACGTTCTCTGGCGACGTCTACTTTCGACATTTTCACCGAACTTCTGCAAAGTACAATTGACCAAACCATAGACTTAAAACAACGAGTTTTTTCATACACGAAGAGCCAAACGGAAACTGAAAAACGTTGGAAGACAGATTTTCTATTATGACATAGTAACTGAAAGGTTCACTTCCGAAATCAATAAACCTCTGCAAACAACTAATCACGGCTTTTCTAAAGTTTCTGCACGAAGATAAATCTATTTTTACATTCATTACTGCTTTGATTACAAACTCCAATTTACCGAACTTCAGCGGGAAATGTTTCTATCCAAAAAGTGCAAGTTCACCAATTACCATCAAAACGCCTGAAACTACGCCATTCAACATAACTTCATGCAAAATACCATTCACTGGTGGTTTCATCATCATCAACCTTCAGCTGTCGGTAAAAAACGCAACTTACAGTACATGCCGCAATCACAAATTTGCAATAACTCGACCTAGCTAAAAAGCTATCTGACGTCGACGAGCAATATGCACTTCATGGGCATTTGGACAAGAACTGTACGGCGATGCTTCTTTATCTATACATTTATTTTTGATGAAAACTGCGCAGTAATCAACTTAGTTACACTGCATATTTTCACTAACTGCGTGATTTCAACAACTCGATCAAAAATGCTTCAGCATCTTTTGCATTAAAACCAACAAATTGTTCCCATGCGAATCATGCTCACGCCAATTTGCAAGCATCTTACACCCTTCAAACCAGTCGCTACCAAGCCATCGAAAACCGATGACATATAAAAATATTTGACGGTCGTGACTGTTTTGTTAGTTACATTTTGTTGTTTTTTCGAAATAGTATTTACAATTTCGAAAATAATATTCCAGTATTTACAAACTACGGTTAAATACTGGCGTCTTCTACAACAGCATACGTTTCATTTGTCTCCGTGAAGGAAGTCATTGGTGAACTTGCTTGACGCAGTATTATGTCAATAAAATGAAATTCAAGAAACCGTAGAAATAATCGGAAAATAACGTACAAATACACTAAAAACAAATTTATCACACGCGTTCTAATTCACATCTGAAACATTTTGGCAACGCCTTTATTTTAAAGCTGCGCAATGAATTTTGACCTTAGCAGAGCTGATTGGACGGAAAACGTCAGTTTCATCAAGTCCCTCCTTACATACGCGTTGCTGATTTCGACTTACCGGTTTGAATTGAACAAAGGTGAAAGAGCAAACACACCACACATTACAGTTTGCGCTCACGCACTGTCTGACGTCGCGTTCCACAACAACGTGTGTCGATGTTCTTACATAATTCTCGAGCGCACTCTTGTAATTTCTTCATCTCCGTCGCACTGATCCAGCAGACTAGCAGAAAATCGTTTCGGTTTCGATGGAGTTCTCTGGTTGTCCAAATCTGCACATAACAGCCAGTTTTAAATTGCAACGCGTGGCATGAGTGACGCAAAAAAGGAATTAAATCCGTACCAAGAAACGTTTCTTCTGCATCGAGCAACATTTTAGCGATTTCCGGATCCCCTGCAAGATCTCTTGGGGTTAGGTTGCTGGCAGTGCGGGCATGGGGGCTGGCGTAGTGAGAAAGCAGAAGCTTCACCATTTTTACCTGAGCAAATGCGGCAGCTCGTTACTTGATATCATGCAAACAACTGTCTGCAAACACAAAACTATCTTTAGCAGAGAACCAGACATTTAACTTAACATTTCAAGAAATAAGTCACAATATACCTGACCATACTTTGCAGCGCAATGCAAAGGTGTCCACAGCTGCAAGTCTGAAACGTTCACGTTGGCGCTGTTTTCCAACAGCATCCTTGCAGTCGACAAGTAACCATTGGCGACCGCAATGTGGAGCTGAATTGATAAAAAAGCATGCAATACGAAAAACTCTTTAAAAGCACATAATGCAACTTTTTACGGCACAAGCTGCACAACCATACAATAATTCATTTCCTACCAATGATATTCCGGAAGAACTGAGGGTATCCACCGACGAGCCTTTTTCCAACAAGCTTTTTATATCTTGCAGTAAAGCTTTTTGCTTTTTATTCCGCAAGCTGTGTAACTGACCTTAAAATAAAAATACGATGAATAACTGATTTTGACTTGAGACCAAACCAGTTCAACGACTGGCCTCATCATTAAAAAATTAGGATGTTTTATATATTTTCCTGATAACAGATGAACAGTTGCAACCCAATCAGGGTTGATAAAATTTATGATTTTTTTATTTAAGTGTGTGGGTTGGCTTAAAAATCATTCATTAACTTAAAAATTATTCATATAAAAAAATTATTTTATTATAACATTTTTACACTTTGTTAACTCTAAGTACACTACAAACAGCTGAACTTTCACTGTAACTTGCTTTGCCCTTATGCAATATCACTTAATGATTTTCAACCTTTGTTGTACCACGACCCATTATAGCAGCCCATGATAACCTAATGACCCCTATCTACAACTCAAATAAAGCAAATGTAATACTGCTGTGTACATTGAATACCTACTCACAACCCCAAAAAAACGGTTTATAACCCTCCTGGAGGTTATGACCCCCAGTTTGAAAACCACTGCCTTAATCAGTTCATAACACCAGTACTGGTATACAAAGACAATATTCAAACCATCAGTTTAGAAAATTCATTGACCCTTGCACCATGTTAGAAGCTTGTACAAAAACACAAGCTTGCCAGCTTTTTTGGGTGCAAAGTCTATTGCTAAAATTATATAATTGTTGTAACACATCTTTCACTAGTTCAGCTTCTGTAGAAGTATAACTTGCATGCATAAAATGATGAAAACCTCTAATATATCTGCTATTATGAATAATAATATGTTCTATATCTAATATGTATATAGTCAACATCCTACATGTTTGATGGAATGTAGATGCAACTTTCACTTTTGACAGACTGCACTTTCAAACTTGTAACATTCTAGCAGTTCTGACTTCTGAGTCTGCAAGGGTTAGTGATTTCAGTTCATATGCCATTTTTGCAGTTAGTTGACAAAACCTGCAACCTCACAGAAGCTATGGCTGATAAAACATTAATTGTTTGTAACTTGTGTTGTCATCAGAACTCTCTGCATTTTATACCAATATAATTGAAAACCTATTAGAATGCTAATTAAATGTGTCATAGAAGTCACATGAAGCATAAAAACTGCACATGATTTTTGCTTGATTTTTAGTGCTTGATTAAATCATGATCTAAATCACTGATTTAAATGAAATTATTTAAGTCAATCAACTCTCAACCAAATGCAACGCATTCAGCAGTGTCTGGGCATTGACTGAAATTTTCTGTGGCATGCCTGCAACTCTCTTTATAGTTCAACACAGTGAGCACTGCACAGAAAATTAAGCTATTGGCATAAACAGGGCCAGGATTCTGAACGACTGCAACTAAGAACCATAAACCAAAGTTTTTCTAGAGCAGGATTTCTTAACCTGTGAACCCCTTATGGTCCATTAATGTATTATAAGGGGTCCCTAAACTCAAATCAACTCAAGAAAATCCACTACTTTTTATTGGTCCATTTGGGCCATTATCCAGCTTAATCGCACTGCAACTGTAGGGTTTGACATGCACCTCTAGTCCAACTAGGTAATTCCAGTACTACAATTATGATGTAATGGTTCACACAAAATCCACAGACTTTTCTGCTAAAACTTAGCACGTGTATATTTCATTCATGTGTAGGTTGTCTATTATTGTATTCATTGTTTAGAGCAGGGGTGGGCAAACTACGGCCTGCGGGCTGCATGTGCCCTGCGAGACCATTTCATGCAGCCCATCGGAACTTGCAGAAACTTCTACGTATGTAGAATTTTGTGAAACATTTCCTATTTTCATAAAAACTTAGAATTTTATGAAAATAGTTTTATGTTTCAGTTATAACTGTAACTGTATAAATAGCATTTAAACGTACCGAGTGTGAAGTACAAAAATTGTTTGTAATATGAATATGTGGTTGTTTACACACTGAATAAATTTTCCTCCTTTGCAATGAGAGTGTGCAGCCCTCGGCTGCAATATTTTTTAGAAATGTGGCCCTCCGTGCAAAAAGTTTGCCCATCCCTGGTTTAGAGGATTCAGGATCCACAAAAAATAAATATGACTTGGGGGTCCAAGAGATGGATAAGTATGAGAAACACTATTCTAAAACAATATACCCAGGGCTACCATACCATCCTCATTTCTAAGAATTGTCCTTATTTTGAAGTACTACGTCTTAGAAAATATTCTTCTCCTTGTTTCTTAGAAATGTCCTTAAATGTGATTTGTGTCCTTCAAATATGATTTATGTTCTTATATTTTCTTATTTTCTGTTCCGTAACAATTTTAAGTAGGTAATATCTGATGAACAACCATACCATTTCCATCTCATCTTGAGTATTTTGTAATCAAGGTTTTGTGAGGTCATAAAATTAGCGTAATCTTGCACACAAAGACATATTGAATTATCAGGCATTGCTAGCACCATGAAGCTGTCTAGGCTGCTTAGGAATCTGAGGAAGATTAATTTCGTTGCGAAGGCTTAGCATTTAATTGAGTTAAGAAATGAGAAAATGAAAAAAATGTTTTCCATGATGATTGCAAGAAAGAATTAGGGATACGTGAGGTTTTTCTAAGAATAAGACATTGCTGAACCAACTTGTGTCTGGAAATGAATATGCAAATATATGATCTGATGTTAGTCATGTAAACAGAAACAGTTTCACCAATTGTTGTTTCATTTCAGGTAGGAGAATTAAATTTTCCACAGTCGTCCTTATTTTGGTTCGAAATGGATGGTAGCCCTGAATATACCTGTATAGTTTTCACAATGAAAATTTGGAACTGCAGCTTTATCAAGACTATTTTCACTTTTATTACAGTACCACTGTTAAATACCACTGATACAAATTTGCCTTATCTACAGTCTTGCTACATATTTAGTTTGATACTAGTTGGTCAGGAGCATTAACATATCCATTACCGGAGTAGATTTAAGCAAGATCACAGTTCAAGACAGAGTTACAGCAATTACTTTGGAATAGCCTGTAGTGATGAACAATGTTGAAAAGTTTGATTAAATATGAGAAATAAAATGTGATTCAGAACTTTCAAGAAACATTTTGTGAATTGACAAAAAAGCAGAACAAAACCGGACTTCAACCCTAAAACAAACTACATATTAACGCAGAACAAGTTTTTGTGAAATGAAACATCAACATAAATACAGTTTTGCACAAATAGATTTTTTCTTCAAGTTAACATTTTTATCTCAAAAGCACAAAGCCAAACCTCATGGCATCAACAATTCTGTTTCGTTACAATAACACACTAAAACCATATCTTACTTTCATCAACTTTTAATTTTTGTTGCATATGCTTCTTCATCATAGCCTGCAAGTGGCTATTTTCAGCAGCAAGGTCAACTGCAAAATTGCTGTCCAAATCAAGCACACTGGTGGATGCATTGTTCTGCACAAAAAAACTGTTTTAACAGCTGAAATTTTGAACTGTTGTATCAAACAACATTAGTTTACATTTGCTACATGCAACATCAAGGAACAACTTGAAAGCAAACATGCTATCGATTAAATCAACTTCTAGAACTTACACCGTGCACCATTCATATCATTTTTGCAGACACTTTAGTTAACAATTGTTGGATCTTCAATGCCTTTAAAGCAGCATAAAATTCGTTTAAATTTATCTTCACAGCTATACTTGTGTGGAAAAGCTGTTGCAGAATGTGGCTGCTGCCAAAATATCATCAAAACAGTGCAAGTTGCATGTAGCATAAAACCAGAAATTCAAACTTTTGTAGCAAAAATGCATTTTGTGGCCTCTATGATTTTTTCATGAAAGAACTTACAGTCAAAAGCAGCTGAGCACATTTAATAGAGTCCCATAAACAACATATGTGCAATGGGGTGCAGTGATAATCATCCAAAGCATTGATGGAAGCACCTTTAATACAAAACAAAATCACATGTGCAATAGTCATGTCAAATAGAATAGATCTGCAGTATACAAGAACATTTCCAAGAAACACAAATTTTCAGCTCTTGCCTGAACAACATACAAAAAGAAGTCATTTCATAACTGGAATCAGGATGGAGAATAAAGGCTACCATGCAAGCTGGTTTTACTCTGAGCATATAAAAAGTTTTTGAAACTAATAGCCCAAGCTTACTTCCCAACCCTAACTAACTTAAAGAGAAAAATGATTAGTAATGCAAACACATCACCACCTCCCAACACATGATCTTTCACCTTAGCTTGCTAAATCAAAATCTAAATGACCATTCTACTCTACCAGGCCACTCTTTTGCAACCATTGTATTCTATTGACTTACACTGCAGTAATCATAGCATCCATTAGCATGAACAAGACTCAGCCAATTCATGCATTAAAATAAGTTGAAATGCTCAACCAGCCTTAAAAGATACATGTCTCATTTCAAAGCATTGCTTGATTTGCTTTCAACTTATTGTCATTTGTTGCTTTATGCCTATAGGCTCTTTGTCTATTCAATTTTTCACAACTTTTTAAAAAACAGGTAATCATTTTAATTTGGTTTCTTGTTGCAAATTTAAATTAAAGCTACAAATTGCTGTGTTGCGTAGAACCATTACCAAATTAATGACAACAGATGCCAACAAACGAATTTCCATACTTAGTTCCCAGAGAATTGTATTTTGATTATAGCAAGAGAGTTTCTGACAAAAACTAATTTAAATTTCAACTTTTTGCTGTGCTGCACTGCTACTGATAGTGTTCTTATATTGTGAGTTAGTTGCACTGCCTTCTTGTTTCAAATCTACAAACACGAGACCTTTTCAGCCATTGCACTTAGCAGTGCGATGCTAAAAATGTGCTTGCCATGAACAGATCACTTAACCATTTTGGACTACAAACTGAAACTCTAGGCCTCACTAAATATGCCACAAGGCCAAAACAATGCTGTCTGGGAAGCAACTGCAAAACTTTTACCATCATCTAACTGCGGTAGTTACAGTGAGTAGTCTACCTGACAAGTATCATACCATGCTGAACTACTTATACTGCACCGCTGGATTTTGCAGCATATTGCCAAGCAATCTAGTCACTAAGTGTATTCTTATATATATAAAATTATTTGTAATATCGGCTCTGACTGTGTGGGCTGTGATGAATTTTTCTGGATCATGCTACCTATGACTATTGATTTCAGCCCATATTGACAACTATGTGCTCCACTGATAGAGCCAAAATAAGTAGAATGTTGCGTTTGGGTAAGACAGAAACCTAAGGTGGAGCAGTGGTCTACTTGCCCACTTCTTTCATTTTGAAAACTTTGGCACATCTTGTGTGGTCGCCATAAATGGCAAATTGCTTAATATTATTTCAACAAAAGTGGCTAAAACGCAGGTTGCATACTCTAGGTTCCACAGTTGTGGTTGCAAGGGTGAAACTGCGCTGTCAGCGAATGGAGCATTGGAACATAAATATTGATTAATGCAGTTAAAATTGCTTTCACATGCTGAAATGAAAATGATCAACTTTTCACATGATCAACTGAAGACATTAAAATTAGCTACATCACTGAGTATCTTATACTTGACAGTGTTGACACTATTTTAACAACCTGAGTAAGTTTACATCATTTTTAGGTTTCCTTGCATTTTAAAGTGAATAAGCCGTCCTAATAACTTCCTTTAGCACAAATCCATCAAATGTTCATTTCTATAAATTCTTGACAATTTGCTTTGGAGCAACCAATTGATTCATTCATTTACTTAATATCAATCTAGTTGAATTAGTTCTGAGTCATTCAAACCAAAATCTGAACTTACTTCGAACTTCAGATGAAGAACTCCTAATAAAACCAATGCCAGTCAAATCATTTTAACCACACAACTTCATGAAGGTTGTGAACAACCAACTGACAGCATCTAGTTTAACCTTCATTTCTACTTTGTCCAGGTCATTGAGAAAGCACTTAACTTTATTTCTATCTCTACCTTGTTCAAGTTACGCAGAAAACACTTTACTATAACACCTTTTTGAATAAGTGACTGTGCAATGATATAATCATCATAAATACACGCTTGATGAAGCAAAGACATTCCTTCTCCTTGGACACCATTGAAATCCACAGGCACACCAGATGATAGAAGATCCAACACTGCAGAGTAACAACAAGGGTAAAAAACTAAAATAATTTCGCACTCATCGTGCCAAAAGTACAAAGCAAACAATTACCCTCAAACTTATTGCCCTCTTTAATAGCATCATGTATTAAACTTGATGAGGAGAACTTGACCTTTCGAAGCTCATCCGGCTTTTTGCGAACTCGTGCAAGAGTATTTTCTGAAGCTAGAGATTGCCTCTGCTCATAATCTTTCAACTATAAATAGTAAAAATTATAAGTAAAATACATTAAGTTCATATTAAAAACACAGAATAAATGCAGAACAAACAGTGCACACCCTCAGAAATTTGTCATAGCTTAAGGCAGGGTTGGACAAGCTATGGCTGCTGACCAGTTTAATCTGGCCTGTGAGCCAGATAAGCTGGATGAGCCAAAATGACCAAAAACCTACCTCAATTATGACGTCTTTCACAAAAAACCCAAAACCAAAAAAATTTTTTCACTGCAGACTAGAAGACTTGTCGAATCTTTTGAGGGTTTGAACAGCTCTCTAGGCGCAATTGGAGGAGCTATGCAGTTGGTAAGGCAACTGGAAACTGCTGGTTTTAGGCTGATTTCAAAGTATGAATATATCGTACCCTGGAAGCCAAGGTGTTAAGAACTCAGACAAAAATATGAGCACCATTGTATCATGTTTCATAAAAGAACCACCAGATGCTACAGTCTCACTTATAAATTAGACCTAGTATCAGGAAAGCATAACTTATGAAGTTACAGATGGCAAGTTCGACTGGATAATTAAAAAATTGCAATGCAAGCAGTTTTTTATGTTTCAACTGTAAGTGCATCAGTGATCACCACATTAACCATAACTAATAAAAAATTTTCATTACAGCTAAGAAGTAGATGGAGTCCATGCACAATATACATTTCTGAGCCAATGTAAAGAATACATTGCCACATGAACTTTAAACAGCTCATATCTTATGAGAATGAAAGCACATGGTGATTTAATTTATGTCTTATTCCAGTTCGTGGTGCTTTTACATGCTTAGAAATAGTATTGTTACTAGAATAATTTTAGAAGTGATTGCTTCATGGCCAACTAGGCTCACAAGCATGTTGCAGTGCAGGTAGGTAAGGCTAAAAAGTTTGTTTTTTTTTACCCATGCTCCTCTCATGCTTGATTTTCAACATGTTTCAAGCAAGTGGCAAATATATGGAAAAATTGAGACAACAGTCATATAACCAGAATTTTTTCTCAAGCAAAACACCTGGCACCAAATGGTTAAAAGCAAACAATACATCAATTTAAGAAAAATGTTCAGCAAAAAAAATTGCATAGCATACAGCTTTTAAGAGTGTAGTAGACCAAGCAGTATAGGAGCAGAACAATGTGACCATAAAAATTATGCATAATTTTTACCAGAATTATTTAGACAAGACTTAATGTTTTGAAAAACATACAAATTTCTATTCGCAATATCGTGAAATACCTGTTGTAATCTTAGGACTTTTGCTTTATCCTTTCTTTTGGAATCAACAAGATTTTCTAATAAAAGATCTTCTTTGACATGGTATGCTTCAGCATGAGCTCCTTTAAACATCTTGATCAAGTAGCATAACTCCTTGACTGATTTTATACAAACCACAACCAAAACAACTCACGAGAAACATGACGAAGAACTCTCATATGCATTTTACGTAACATGGAATAAGACTGCAATGGAAAGAACTAATAATAGCCACATATTATTTCATTATTATCAGTGCCTAATTAGACACTGGAATCAGGTCCCTAAAACACCTTAAAAAAACTGGACTTGTTTATAACACACAGAAAGGCTGCTAGGCCTACATAGCTTGATATATCATATAGAGCCTAATGCATTTTAAACTTTAATTGAAAGGTAGCGAAGGGCAGTAGAGCACAAAACGCATGCAATTCTACTTAGTTGTGTACCGTATTTTCAGGACCATAAGGCGCACCGGATGATAAGCCGCAGTATCAAAAATTAAATGCTGGCTGTTCTTTTTTCATACATAAGGCGCACCGGGTTATGAGGCGCATTAAATGAAGCAAAACTTAGATAAGTCAAATTGTTTTCAACTCTTTCGCAATAACTCCCGAGTGCATGAGTCGCCACTGGGAGTTTAATCTGTCATTACATACGAGGGAGTTTGATTTGTCACACATGCCTAATCCACTAGACGCGAATAGAATAAAGTAAGAGTTGTGCGCGTGTTTGATAAGGTGTGCGGCAATGTAGTCATGAGCCCTGCAGAGTAATACGATCTGTGGTATGTGCGAGCTGCTCTCGGACGCTGCTCATTGCA
>Ga0210059_1009387_pt1 | contig 15299 bp, 9 predicted proteins | sample Ectturendosymbi2_FD_188042 | JGI IMG/M metagenome (GOLD analysis project Ga0210059, IMG submission 188042) | Ecteinascidia turbinata endosymbiont from Florida, USA - Sample 2 (SPAdes) (version 2) | ecosystem: Host-associated > Tunicates > Ascidians > Unclassified | place: Key West, Florida... | reverse complement strand
TAAAGTGTCATATGAGTGCTAGTCAAGTGTTGAACGCATCTACCTACTAGACCACTTTGGCTCCAAATGACGCTTTACAAGACCCTATCTTTTGCAACCAGTGCAAGTCCTGAAAGCTCATAGCCCTAAACGTGTTTTTAAAAGCTTTCACACAACTCATGGATGCCAGAAAAAGCCTTTTGCCCCAAACACACCTGATCCGTCATGCGCCAAAGGTACAAGACACCTAATCCGTTTTGCCCGAAATGGTAGCATTCAAAGATCCACTCACCCTTGACATAGGCTATCTTTTTCAAGTTTGGGATCTTCATTTGTGATAGAAATTTTCAAGAGGCAAACAACCGCTTTCAATAGGAAAACTTCAGATTTTTTGAAAGATAGTAAAAATGGTCCAACAATCATAACATTGCTACCACTAACTCATCGTATCGACTTTCGCAGCAAAAACGAATATTAATTGAGAGCGGCCGTCATCTTTAGCCTTGAATTTTCGTGGTGAATTGTCACAAATCCCTCCAACCGTATGTGTTATTATTAGCAAAATTGCCTTGAAACAAGTCTTCATGGCCTTCGGTAGAGCACTGCCAAACCATTGTTTCGTACGCAAAAAAATATGACCGTCCTTTATCACGTGTTTTATAACATTTGGTTGGTACCTTGAGTAAAACAATGTAGACCTACTGAAGTGTTCTGTTCCAAAAATACTGGAAATATGACTGTTGCGAGATGATTTGCGTGGCATTACTAGCTAGTAAAATCAGTAACTGCTACCCGTAATTTGTAAAATGTGCTTATTTTTTTCAGTCGATGGCTAAACTAAGGAGTCCAAAAAAACTTTTCGCTACTTGTTTGAGGCTTGCTATGAAGTCATTCTGTTGTGGAGATCACGCCGAAAGTTACATTGCGTAAAAAGTTATGGGTGAAATACATTTTTGCCAGCTAACCAGTATGAGCAAATGCGACCACCTTTCAGAAACGTCTCATCGACATCCAAAGCGATGATGAAGCCCGTACTGTATTTCATACACACGAATGATTGAATTTTTGGATAAAATGCAGTAAGCGTTTTCCAGCACTTTGGGGATAAGTGAAGCTATTATCACTGGCGTTTCCCACGACGTATTTTGCTGAGCAAGGTTTCAGCCAAGTACTGCACATTCGTAATAAATACCGCAATCATCTTGACATGTACAAGACCGGTGGGTACGCCATAAGACTTAAGCTGACCAACTTGCAAATTGCTTTGAAAAAGCTTGCAGATAAACACCATCGCAAGGTTCGCATTATTTGGAACCAGCTGTTTTTTGGAAATGAATAACATTTATTCTACAAATGCACGTGCATTCGTTTGGTTTTGTGCTAACTAGATTGCCCGTTTATATATCATTAGCACTGAAACGATTTTCAAAACAAAATATTTCCAGACAAGGCCAAAGTTATAGGTATAGGGGGCGATTTTCAAAAAAAAGTTTCCGTAGGGGGGCGATTGTACAAAAAAGGTTGAAGACCACTGTCTAGACTATACGTTTGCATTTTGGATCGTTTCAAAGTAAATTGTGAATTTATGCCTCCACACTTTCGCAAATTCTATTTTAAATAAGTCGTCACAGGAAGGAGTTACGCGGGGCCCTAGGCCATGGCCTATTTGGCCTATGCCTAAATGCGTCACTGGGGATAGCGCCATATTTAATTTACAGTAAGTGTATTGTTTTTTTTGCGACAAAGTAATGTTTCACACAGTCAAGAGATCATACAGCATTGCGTAGAATATAGGCTAATGCAAGAGCTATAGCATAATTTAAAAGCAAAGTTCTACACAAGCAATGAATATTTACTGGTTCTTTTGTCACAAAGGATATGTAAACATTTATGTATGTTCATATTTCGTGTAGTATCTCCGTCTGTAACTACATAAAGTATCTTTACTGCATACAGTAGGCTATAACAATAAATTTGATAATATAAACTCGGTAAAGTAAAGAATGTTTCATCGTTCACTTCAAGTTTCAGTAGTGGTTTAATTATGTTGGAATATATATTAAAAAAAACTTCTAAAGTTAACTCTGCCTGCACTTGCGCGGGGCATCCTTAAGGTGCGGGACCCATTTTCATAAAATAGGTCAAATAGGCTTAAAACCGGCTCTGGTTGAAAAGCCCTACTTGGTCTATAGCTCATGGATGCACAACTCAAATGGGCATGCGAGCCAACGTTTTGTTTAGAATTCAATTGCAGGCCACACTTTCTTAAATGAATTGCTCGCATTGTAAAAACGAACTTCTTATTGCACATGACAACAAAACACTATTTACATTTCCAAAAGCATACGAAAGAAGTTTGCCAGCGAAAAAACCGCTGCGTCGGACACGTTTTCGTTGGACCAAAGCTGAAAAATTTTCGCAGTTTAGATTTGTTTATTTTCGGATCGCGAAGGCTTGTTCGCAATAGTACGGGCTTGCATATTGACAAATCCAGATTCTTGCATTATTCAACAACACTGGATACTTCTCCCGCTCGAGTCGAGAGTAAAATTTCAAGTGATGAATTTTTTTGGAAAACGTCGTGCAAAGCTTCGTTTGACTGTAAGTCTGCTGCAGAAGTTCTAGCTGAGCGTCAGCGCCATTGGCAGTTTCTATATTCACACTGAATGGTTTTGGAAACAAAAGGTCTTGAAAGCGTTTTGAAACATGTGAGGACCAAGTTGTCTTCGCGTGTTTTTGCGTAGTTTTCAAAGTCAGATATCCAGTCTGCCTGTGTTTTTGTTATAAATGACGACATGTTTTTAAAACCTGACTTACAGACGGCGAGACCTATTGCAATACAGGTAGCGCAGAATTATATTTAAATGGTAAGCGGCTAGCGACAGTTTAGTAGGTGATTACCTTGCCATTCGCAGCCACGATTCTCATAAATACTGTTTCTGAAGTTACAGTGGTGAGAAGTTTACATTTGTTGACAACAACTGTAACGTAGTAACTTGAGAAACAGTCTTTGTGTCGTGATTACGCCTTGATGTTCATGTTGCTGCATGTACAAAACAAATAGCTCGTCGCCATTTCATTTGAAACAACACAACTTTCAACGGTATTCAGATGTTTGCAACAAAAGCTATTCGACAAATGGAGAGGTTTTAAAAGAAGTTTATTTCGCAAAACACTTTGATCAATTTGTGATTTAGAAACCATTTTTCAAAAAGTAATTTCAATATTATAAACGCCTATTTGCTAAAGTGACATTCATTAGGTTTCTATAAATAACACAGGAACTTTCACCTTAACCAGGGTACTACTATACATCTTACAATCCACAAAACAGCAACTTAATACTGACAATAAGAGTTTTTGGGGCGAGAGACGTGGTACCCAGTTGCGCTCATCCACAATTCTCAAAGAGATTGAAAGAGGGCAGTAAGTCTAGTTCGGTAGAAATGCAAAAGAAAGCATGTTGCTTGGAACAACACCGAACAACCCACCATAAGTGTGAACACACACAATCACAGATAAAGTCAGAAGAAGCCTTCACGTCAGCGCAAGAAGAAAATTTTTAACTGGAGAGGGCCTACCACATTTTATCCAATAGTATGTGCCATGTACAGAACATCAACACAATTATGTGTAACGCGCGGCAGAGCAGACAATGGATTGGTGCTTTCATGTAGATTGGAAAAAGCACGCTTTAAAACATTTTAGGGCACGCTTGTATACAAACTAAATGCGCGACTTGAATCAAGTTGAGACATGTGATGTTACTGGGCGTGATGTGATGATTGAGCAAGTTCAACGCTACAACGTTAAAACAAATGAGGCAGAGCTTTCAGACGCTTCCTTGAGCAGAATACACATTGATATCAAATACAAAGCTGGTTGAAAACACTCAGGCGTTTAAGAAATAGAAAGTATCATGACGCTACAATCAGCGTATTGTCAATGACATTCCAGGCTAGCATTTAAAAATGCTAATCAATAAATATTTCACAGGTATAAACATGTCTCATCTGAGTGGTGTACAAAAGCTGGAGTAATAAACAGTTTGAACAGCTAAACTATTTTGATTTGACGCAGGAAAAGTGTTTATTATGCAAGACGATAGTCCATTTTAAAGATAGATGCCCTCTAGTTCATTTCAGCGTCGTATAAAGACATTACTCGTCAAATGCCAGACTTGTATTGCAATCCATCAAAGAGGACTTTCAAATGAGTTTTGATTCGCTGATGAAACTTTTGATCTGAAAAGTATGAATGATCGTTAATAAAGCGTCGTCTGCGATTTACAGTACATCAATATGAGAACGGTACTAGAGTTGCCCTACCATCCAAGATCAATTTGTTACAGTAATTTGAAATGATGCAATAGTCATTCAGAAGCTTAAAAAATGGAAATCACCATATATTTTAATGTTACATTTACGGTGGCAGATTCTATTTGAATAAGAGCTGATGATGCCTACTTTGTAGGCGAAATGTATACCCTGCAAGATCTTAGTGTCTGATTCTGTGCTGAGAAAGAATTTCTTTCCATAGACCATATTTTTTAATTTCTAACTCTATTTGGATGAAGATTATCACTACAGTTCATTTTGCTAAAACAAGCTGCTTTGATCGAAATCCTTCTTGTTGATCCCTTGAAAATCACAAAATGGTCCCACAACTAATTTTGCAAATCCATCCAACTATATAACGTAAATAAAAGTTTGGATGAGAATTATCTATTTCAAATATGTTCGTCTTCTGCTGGAAAAATTTTTCTGTTTTATGTTTTATAGTCAAAGATTCAACGAGAGTGTTATACTTTCGTACGAGCGTACCCATTTCGTGCGAGCAAAGCCTACGCTACACTGATACTTCAAAGCAGGAGTGGTTAACCTGCGGCTCGCCGAGTCCTTCCGAGTGGCCGGCGAGATCATTTCCTCAGAGTAAAAATTAACCCATACCGTTATAAAATTCGAGCCAAAAACATTTTCCTATCAGAATGCCTTCATTCATTTTGATATCCACTTTTCCTCTGGGCGGTGGTCACGGTGGCAGAAGCCCTGGGAAGATCTGACATATCTCACGGTCAACAGTAATTTCAGATATTTCTGCTAGCTCCGCACCAAGACGGGACCATGCAAGGTCGGACATGTAATCACGGCACTTGGTCCTTGGTCGACCTCTGGGTTGCTTTACTGTGGATGTAGTAAGCAGCTGGGCTTGCCTCGCCAATCTTGCGTGGGACATTCCCGTCACATGGCCAAACCATCACAAAATAAATTTTATTGCATAACACAGCAGGAATGCTTTGAACCGCTCCTTCATTTTGGTCTTTTACAGCAGTGGTGTTGTAAAAGTGGTGTCCTTTACAAACGTGGTGTGTCCATCAATTTTCTATTATTTTTTCCTGAAGATGGCTTAGGATTAAGTCAAACTAAAATGACACGTTTTCTGTAATTGTAGTTTTAATCTTCACAATAAAAACTAGAAAAAGTTTCGCCCCATTTTTGCGACACATCACTACTGATGCAGCACAACTGATTGTATTGACAGTACTACCACTGCTATGTGTCGTACAGACAGCACCCTCGTATCGAAGCAAGTGTTACTGTAGTAGCTGCAGAGTTTCTGTCAGGTGATAGATTAGTTTATGACAGATTGCTCACAAACAAGCCTTTCGTATGTAGACGTCAGCTTTAAAAAGTTCATGAGAGGAAAAGTGACACTATTATAGGCAAAAATTATCGGATAACATTAATTTACGTCACGTAATTTACTGAAGAGCTGTCCTGCCGCACTTATTGGAACTACGTTACGGATAGAATAAGTGGGTTCGTGACTGTTGCAGTGACAACTGAAGGGTTGAGCCTTTAACTACTCATCGCCTTGCTGATTTCTAGATGTAACAAATCTCTTTCACCTTTTACCGGTGTTTGTCGATAGGGTGCAGGTTCCCCAACGCGGTCGATATTAGAATATTTCAGCTATGACCGTTGCTGTGTTTGAGGTCAAGTATTTGTATCGATGCGTAGCAGTCCTAAGTCGAGATATTGGATAACAACATTTGCTGCTTACGGTGGGCACCTATTCCCAGAGCAGCTAGATTCATATTGCTTTTAAATGAAAGATTAGGCAATGCTTGAAAGAAAAAGATGCTAGCGTGCATTTCGTGCGTTTATAACAAGGGTGGGGAACCTGCGGCCCGCGTGAACATTAGATATGGCCGGCATCAGAGATTTTGTTACCCAAGTTAGAGTACAGCATCGCGTCTAAACGGAACTCAGTAATAAGCAAGTACTTAGATAGTAAGTCAAGAGAAATCACTCTCCCTCATAGTTAAATGAAGGTAGAATTTTAGGATAAAATCAAATGATTTTGCGACCCGCCAGCGATAATGCACAATTCATGTGGCCCGTGATAGTAAATGGGTTCCCCATTCCTGATTTATAAAAACGAGTAGTGTGATTTTGAATAATTTACCCTTTTCAGGCAAAATTTAGCTTAGGGACCAAATCGGCTCGAAGATAATCATCAAGTTCTTGGTTTCCTAAAACCAAAGTAATGAATAACTGATGTTACTGATGCTATGAATTACTATATAAACACTATAAGTTTTTTGAAAACTTAGTATAAGTATTGATATTACAAGGTTTTTTGCTTTTTTAATAAGTTTTCTCAAGATATTAGATCTGCGTCAGATCATTCAGCATAACAACTCTTCTCTCCGAACAAAAGTGTCCCGTTTCGACTCCGGACAAGCAAAATATTTGTGCACGAATATTTTTCAAGGATAAGCCATAAAATTTTCCAGACAAGGCTAAATTTTGAATATCAAAGAAAATTTATGGTGTTTCAATCAGTGCTAGTACTTTTAGTTTGCATTTCAGTGCAGTTGTTTAAAATTAACAGATGGATTTGATGATAAAGTTCATACCAATATATCTTTATTGGCTCGGAGTCGCTGTTTATTTTCCCGACTCGTAACCAACAGGGTTTCTGGCTGTGACTCCCACTTCAACTGCATCAAAAACCTCCGATTCCGATATTGACACCCATACTCCTGCCAAGTGGGTTGTCTTGTTCACTGACCTAAGATCGAAATCATACTGCTAGAACCATTTATTTTCGATGCTGGTCACTCAGGTCGTATCATCAGCTAGCGAGAGCGGACTATGTATAGTTTGGAAGATGAGCTCATTCAGTGTACTACGGCGGATTTGCGCCTAAGCCTAAGGTGCAAAAGTTTCCGACCTTGATGATGGTGATATATGTGACATACACGCTGAATACCGCAATAGTTGGCATTACTATTCTTGTGCTGTATTCTTTTTTCTCATATATCCTCCGAAAAATTTGCTTTCCAATCGGTTGCGTAATTCTGGGAAGTATTTTTTTCGTCTCTCATTATAGTATTAGTGACCTGTGGGCAGAGTCTATTGCAGGTTACAACTTCTGTTGTGCGAAATTTTATTTTTCCAGGCGCAGTTTTAAGTGTGAAGAGAAGATGATATGCAGAATAGATGTACAACCTGACAAGCTGCAACAAACGCGTCTCTAAAAACAAAATTTTAAACATAAGTCGCCATTTTATGGGATCCAACACTCTATTACACCGTTTTTAAACCAGAGGGCAATGGAAACTTATAAAAACAAACAAATCGTTACCAACATGTTTTTTCTGTTCAGGAACAATATTGACTTAAGAAATAACAGCAGGAATTATACAAAACCATTTTGAATTTTGTTGTTGCGCGAATAGCTGCAATAAATTTGGTTCAAATAGATCTTGATAAACCGTGAAATTAAAAGGCACTTCCGCCCCAATTGCCCCCTTTTGAAATGGCAGGGGGATTTTCCCCCGTTATTTTCCTGCTCTCCGACGTCCCTGTCTAAAATATGCATTTTAATAGATCGTTTTGGAACAGTCTCATGCAGCTAATATAGGTTTTGTAGTACGAGGGCTGATTTGTTACGGTAACGTCAGAAGTAGAAATAACCAAGCCCTGACGTTGCATACGTCGGGAGCGCATAGCAAAATTTCACTCAAAAAAAATTCAGATTCTTCCCAGAAGCTTTTGTAAGTTTGTGCTATTTATTTCAGAGATGGTACTGAGCTGCGGCAATATCAGCTTGATTACTTGTGGAATGATGAATAGATGAGCAGATGATCTTAGAAATTACGAAATCTTTTGAAATTGTCATGCCGATAACGTATATTTGACTGTCATGTAGAAAAGAAAAAGAAGCAAATTAAATAATGCTTCAAAATCTACCAAACCTTATCTTTCTTCTGAGGACGAGCGTGTGTAACTGTCAGATTTTCCCCATCATTTTCTGTCGCATTTGGCTCTGTACGATTCCTCCAGTCAAACCCCAAAGAACGATCACCGAGTTCGTATGGATGCACCTCAGTTTCATCAGCATCTACTGAGGAAGAGTGTTCTTCAGGTTCATGTGAACGTTGTTGCGCAAAACGTCCTTCGTTCTTTGGTGGAAAATTGGGTGATTCATCCACTGTTTTGTATCTGAATGAAATTTATGAAATATTTGAAACCGAGATCGACTTCAATAAAAATGATTTTCATTAACCCAGTACGCAATTGGTGCAGAGTCATATTCGGTCTAAATTCAGGGTGGGTAGAAAGGTTTCGAAAATACAGGACCTCAAAAATCACTAAAAACGCTGCATAAATAACAAATTTTCTGCCAAAGTTAAACCTCGGGAGAACAATTTTTCGATTTGCTCTACTTCCTTGCTACTTTTTAAAATTAGTAATTTAATTGCTATTTGAAAAAACATCACCACCAGTAAATTCGACAAGCTAGACCACAAGCTCGTGCGCAAAGGCTGAACTTTGCCTGTTGTGAGCATGCATGGTTCACACAGCAGGAAAAATAGTATTTTAAATGTGTGATGCGTGTGTGTTAAAGGTTGTTTTAACCCAGGGGTTCCCAACCTGGAGTACATGTACCCCAGGGGTACATTTGCCTATCCGAAGGGGAACATTTAAGGCTAGCAGAAGATGAGAAAAATATATTTACATATTATTTATTTCCAAATATTTATACATACATCACTGAGTATTATTTCCAAAAATCATTGTATGCTTATTGTTAAATATGTCTATGAATGATCACGATAATATATCTTGTCATAGGAAATTTTAAGGGTACATTTTCATCTGTCAACACGCTGAAGGGGTACATGTTCATCTCTCAGAATGCTGAAGGGGTACATGGTCAGAGAAAGGTTGGGAACCCCTGTTCTAACCTTTTTCAAACTGAATTGCTTCGTTTCAGATTTTAATTCACGCCATTGCACTATGCTTCTTTAAAAACTAATACGCACACGGTTTTTGTTTTCGGGCGACTTCACTTACCTGGTGAATTTGAAAAACTCTAGAAGAAAGCCTTTTAAGTTTCACGAGGTTGCAAATTTGGTCATGCCTGCTGCAAAGTTAATCTCTGTCGCCTTCGATTAGAAACGTGATAAACGTCACTGTTGATATTTGTACACGATTTACGTGCATAGGTACAGATTAAGGATGCGCGAGGCCCTAAATTTTGGGCCTCATTTTCCCTCAGTCCATACGCCTACCAAGGTGGCCCTACTTTGGCGGGGCGACGCTAATGTTCTAAATCAGCGTGGTCCAGCTACTTCTGACCTATACGGCTCATTTTACAAAAACGCGACAACTCGCGGGCCTCTTCCAATAAAATGATGTAACCTATAAAACAACAGATTCAGAACAGTTAAAACAAAAAAATGAGAAGACAAGTGAGTGTGTCATTGAAAGTGAGTGGGTCACTGAAACAATAGCAAATTATTACAAATCGCTATCAGTGGGATGCCTGCGGCCGAGGCTTCTCAGACACTATCGAGCAGTGTTTCGCATCCCATTCGATTTCTGTTATTAGATTTGATTGCTTTACCATAAAAAATGTACTCTCACACATTTTGCCGACTAACTTCCAGAAGCACTCTGCAGTCTCTAACACCGTTGTTATTGCACATTTTCATTAAAAGATCTTGTACTTGTTCTAACTAAAATTACCTATTGCAGGTATGGGCAATTAATTTGGTTCGCGGGCTACTTTGAGAAGGTCGCGTTTAGCGGATACACATACAGATTTATTTGTTGGTACTGAGTTCATTGCGCCAGATGTACTCTCCAAGACAACGAAAGCCGGGGCACCGAAAAAACACAGAGGTTATCTGGTCAGGTGCCCCAGCGGAGGATTAGCGGCGGGTCGTACATTCTAATTTGATCGTAAAATAATTAAATAAATCAAAATGGTACACAGAAAAGGTGGTATTCATTGTTCTTGTGCAAACGCACTTTATCCAGCGCAAGAAATTCAGTCAGACAAATGTAACCTTGTACGTTTTTCTACAAATTTCAGATTTGAAGATTTTTCCTGAATGGGTCCCCGGGCCACTGAAAACGCTCTGGCGGACCACATGCGGCCCACGGGCCTGTTGTTGGACCACACTGTTCTAAATTAACAAAGTGGGGTCACAAAACGCTGCTGAGCGAGGCCATCTTAAACAGGGCGGCCTTGAATGATCAAGGACTATCTAACTGAGCGTGTCTAGCCCTGCACGCGCTGCTACAAAAAGGTTAAACAATAAAGCAAAATTTATACTTCGGAGATCTTTTCAAGAAGATCGTGTGATCAAAATGTTGAATCCAGCAACTTCTTGACATCATTTTGTTATTCTTACTCGGTGTATTTTTGGAATCTACAGCTCAACCTTCCTTCAACTTATAAGAATATATTGGTTTGTTTCAAGGCAACTGGCTTACGTTTCGTGTGTCTGCTTTATTGGGACTAAGAACCAAAAATGTATAGAAAACCTGAAGTCATCAGCTTAATTGACTTAATTCTTGCAATGACAGTTTAATTTGCCGATATGACACTCACACTGCACAACAGCCGGGTTCACTGTTCTGGTATGATGCAGTGATGAGCTTGCAGTTCACTAAATCCGCTCCATTGCCTGTATAGGCAGGTTGCAAAGCTTGCGAGCGGATTCTTCTATATTACTCTTTATTGCGTAATAATACCATGGCAACAAAGATTCACCTCAAGTTACGGCAGTATGAATTTCGCCGCGGGTGACCAGTGTTGCCACTTCTGATGTTTTGAGATAAATTTATGATGTCTGATGTTTGGCGGCAAGTCTGATGTAAACTGGGCTGTTGTTTTTGCTTTTCACGTTTCTTCTCTTCTTAAGATGAAAAGAAGTAAGATTCATAATTTTTAAGTTTCTTTCGTCAATCTTTTACCCTCTCTTGTGTTTGGTTATCGTTCCCAACCGAAGAAGCTCCCTTCGCCCCGTTGGGATTAACACTTTACATTACGCATGACCGATATGACCACTTAAAACCCTGGAACGCTGACCCAGGGAGGATTCCTCCCAGTCACGTGAGTGACCACATGGTTGTTTTTATTACTGCTCTATGCATGTGCAACAGCTGTCGCATTGGAGAAGTTGTAGAATCGGTGGGCCACGGCCCCTCCGTTTGTTTATTAATTGGACCACATGCTTGAAAAGGTCGAGAACCCCTGTCTTAAGGGAACAATTTCCAGCTAGCGTGTATCAGTTGGTCTTATAACGATTCCACACCCCGCGCATTTTTGCAGTTAGAGCTCGGTGGTCGCCCAACACAATTTTAATAAAGTCAAATTAAATACGAAATATTTTGGCAAAGCACCTGTCAAAACATAGGTGCAATTAAATTGGCAAAAGCTGAAGTTTGCATTGCGTTTCGACAGCTCGTTTAAAACACATCTGGAATCCAAAGTAAAAAATGCTCAGAGCTGATCGATACACCGATTTACCTTGGAGGCTTTACTTCTTTCGCCGCTGACAGCGGCGACTCGTCCTTTGGGGCAGCTGCTGCAGTCGTCATCGTCGATTTTTGAAGCTGAGTGTTGTTTTGACCACTGCCAAACTTTTTGTTTCCCACTCTCTGCTATGTTTAGAAAACCTGGTTTATCTTAATCATCAAAAAATCACACTAATTACAATCTATCGTGTATTCAACATATAACTCAATTTTTGGAGCTATAGATCCAGAAAAATCTGACTTCTTACTTAAAACTCTCTCCGAATCAGCCTCTTTGAAAATTACACGGTTAAGCAAAATTCTGGTTGTCTGATCATATGTTGGATATTGGATTAACACAACATGAGAAATGTTCACTCCTTTTTTGAGTTAGAGTCCAGACACAATGGAAAAGTCTATGCATGGGCGTCGGAAGGGGGAGGCAGGGGGCCTTAGTCCTTCCTGGATTTTGAAATTTGACATTTATATATTACATTTTTAGCAAAAAGGTCGTTTTCTTTGGTTTCGAGAAGGAAAAATGAAAATTCATTACTTTTGGCCCCTCTCTGGAAATATCTTTATGGCTACTCTGGAAAAGTCGAATATTTCCCCCTGGAAAAAATCCTTCCAACGCCCATCCCTGTGTGTTTTACTGTTTCCACATAGCCTACACAGCTCTGAGGATCTTCTAATCACATTCAGTTCCACAGGTAAAACATATACTCATTTTTACTGAGGTATTCACCGATGGTGCAAAATAAAATTGCGTCATTTTTCTGACCAAACTGTATTTTTTGTCAGCGGATGAATGTGCAACCCGACTTAGTTTTACAGATGTTGGAAAATCCGCATCCACTAGCAGCTACCAAAGGTAACACCATCTGTTGGGGCTATCTGCCGTGTGCAAATGAAATGCCATCTGTAACCTTACAGTTCACAAACCTCTCCGTAACAAGCTGTGAAAGTACAGCAGTGCTCCTGTTGGCAAAGCTGTGTATGATCACGAGCGTTCCCAAACATCACTTATCGAAAATTGAAAAAGAGCAGCAAATTTTTATATGGCTGGAAACATTAATTACCTGCATTATATAGTTTTTTCTTTGCGGCTTGAAGTTAACTTTTCCGCTAAAAACGTTTTTGCTTTTGCTTTTCAATCCATGCAATTTGTATGCGACCAAGCTCGGTTCCCTGAAATACATAGTGTGATGACAAGTTATTGCACTAATTAATTATAAGCTTTTGAACCGAATGTCCATGACCTATTGGAAGAAAAGATCAAGCGTTTCTGGACATATGTGTTTTATTGATTCTACTCGTTTTTGTCTTTGGTATATTTAAAATTATTCTCGCAAGTTATTAAATAGGTGTAAACGTGAAACATTTTAAAAAGCAAAAGGATTATGTTTCAAAAGTTTGCGTATACTTGTTTTTGAAGGAGACATGAACTACAGTCAACTTTCTACCATTTTTCATTCCAAAATATCAAAATGCTGAGCTTGCATTTCAGTCCGGTTTCGTTTGCGCTCGGTTTGTACTCTTTTTAGAGCAAGGGTCTCAAGCTCAAATTGCTCCGAGGGCCAAATGAGAACTTATAAAGTAACCCGAAGGCCGCATTATGACGCTTACGCAACAGCGGCGATATCTAGACCTTATTAGAAACAGCTTTACATCTTATTTCCTGCGAAAGGTATCGTGAGTTATACGCAAATAATTTCCAGACGTCGTCTCTGCGTTCGTTTAAAGAAACTTGTTCACTCGATAGCCGAGCACTTTTAAACACCTGGGAACAAACTAAATAACTGTTTCTAGTTTCTAAACGAACGCAGAGACGACGGCTATAGACGTAAATGTTAATTATTTGAATATAAAAAAAATAATTATAAACGTAAATGTTAATTATTTGAAAATTCCGAAAACGCGTCGCTGGCCGCACAAACCGCCCTCGCGGGCCACATGCGGGCCGCGTGTTGAGACCCCTGTTTTAGGGAGTGACACGAGTGGTCGGCGCCCATCTCCGCTTGCTTGCGCCGTGGGCTTTTGTAGTGAATGGTAGTGAATGCTGTACTGATGCCGAGTCAGTGGCAACACCGTGTGTCAACCGTTCCCTTGCACGCACCCATCAACTTCGAGAGCACAAGTCTGGACAGACCACAGATACCAATACAACTCTCGGCATGACCAGACTGGGAATCCAACCCAACCTACCAACTTTGGTGGCCAGTGGTCAACCAAATGTACTACTTTGTCGGTGAACTTGCACTTATAAAATGAAATTACTGCTGGAGGAAGAATTTAATCATCAGTGACTTTCGCTCAGATATTCTTTTGGAAACTGAAGATTTTATGAAGAAGACCACAAGTTTGCTTATGATTTTCATCTTTGCTAGGTATTTGGAACAGCAATGCAAAATATAGTTAAGGTGCGTTTTACCTCAATAATCTTTATCATGAGTAACAAATCTGAAACAAGAATTGGTTTAACTTTGCCCTTAATTAAATATAGATAAATTACCTTCTTTTGGCATCTCTGTAGAAAATCCACGACGTTGCCGCAATAATTACCAGCAAGAGAAAGACAATTACAAGAAATAACACTGGCATCCATAAATGAACATAGCTTTCGCAGTGACGCCCAATATGCCATTCCAGATTTGACGTAGGGCAGCTAAATGTAACAATATTTTTCTGTGACGAGAGAACTGTCGAATATCCACACAGTAAAAAATCTCTATGCAGTCATCAAAACGAGTAGCAGCGGCATAGGATGAACTGTACATTGGAAACTTATGCACCTTTTTCGGATCTTTACAATGAAAAATGCGCGGTTGCAAAACCTCTACTTGCTATCCAAATGCTTGTAGATACAATTGCTATATTATGTCTTTTAGGATCTATCTAACTCGATGCTGGCAAGCGTTTTAAACAAAAATTTTCAAATCAATGCAGACAATTGTGTCGTAGATCATCAAAACTGCCTTCATAATTAAATGTTTGCTTATGCACTTTGTGCAAGAACTAAGTTGGGTGAAATCATTTTGATAAGCGTGTGTAAGAAGAGGCAAAATCCTTTTTCAGTATAAGTACTTCATTGGTATGTTTTCTGCATCTTCCTACAAATAAGTGCTTTAGTCTAACGTTTTTTTCTTTCTTTGTATTCGAGCTGAGTTGACTGATTTAACTGTCGTAATGTACGAGATGTAGCAATGATGCCAGGCTTTCCGTATACAACCTGTGAATCGTCACAGTGTTTAAACTGCATAGAGATTAATGAATCTTAAGCTACAAGGGTGACACAAAAAACGGTCATCACCAAAAATCGAATAACTTCCAAAATTTTATTTAGATTGACACAAAACTTCAGCTACATTAGTTCAAGCCTGTGTAGCAGACATCTCCAAAGTTTCAAGTCTGTACTACAAAAACTCTTTGTTTCACTGGCGCTCAAAAAATGTGCTCCAGATGAGCTCCCCGGCGCTGCAGGCACATTTGGATCCGGCG
>Ga0210059_1009386_pt1 | contig 15300 bp, 13 predicted proteins | sample Ectturendosymbi2_FD_188042 | JGI IMG/M metagenome (GOLD analysis project Ga0210059, IMG submission 188042) | Ecteinascidia turbinata endosymbiont from Florida, USA - Sample 2 (SPAdes) (version 2) | ecosystem: Host-associated > Tunicates > Ascidians > Unclassified | place: Key West, Florida... | reverse complement strand
AATTGCCCCGGGCCCCCGCCGTAAGGGGGCCCCCCGTGATAAAATTTATTTGTTTCAAATAAAGTACTCGTTGGAAAGATTTCGTGATTCAGAAGCGATGCAAGAATACAACTCTATATTATATTCCTATGTTGCGTTAAGTATCAAGGCCCCCAACAGCAATTGATTTCTCTACAAGTTTGACTGTCAGCCAGTTTTCGTATTCGCTATTGAATAGCCTATAAGTATTTTAGGTTTTGTTCAATGTAAATATATTTGATTTCGCTGGTGACTTTTTCCTAATAATCGTTCTTTTGGCATGTGTATAACTCTCTACTCGTGCATCACGCCTATTGCACCAATGTCACGAAAACGTTGCTATTTGTGTGCTAAAAGCTAGTGGTTGCTGACTGCTACTTAGTATCAATCAACGTTGCCACTGGGGTCAGTCTTGTTAACATCAGATTGTTGCCTTCTTCAACATCAGATGACGTCAAATTTTTACGCTACGGTTTTACACAAGCTAAATGCTTCTATTAACAAATCTAACAAAGCGTGAGTATCCTCGTTGAATTCGAAAGAGAGCGAAATATCGCCATTAAATGGAAAGTCGTTTATAATTTACGCAAAATGTTAGTCTCACGAAGAGAGCTTCTTTAGTTCGAAACGATAACCAAACACACATTGGGGTCAGTAGCTTAGCTGGCAGTGGGAAAAAGGGCGTCCCTCACCCCTGGCAAGCTAAATGTAAAAACTGGGCCCCCTCCAGTTGACATTTTGATATTTAGTATTCTTTAGGTTGTTGTTTTTTGCGTTTTTCGGGGTGTTTTCGTTTTTTTATCTAGTACAGACATCCACGACATCCAGAGATTCACTAACTTTCTTAGTTTTTTTCTGAGTTTTGGCTAGGTGGCCCCCTACAGTGACCAGTGGGCCCCTTTCGGCTAAGCTTTCAACCCAGGGTCAAACCTCTAGTTGCGCCACTGATGAGGGTGAGAGATAACTTATTTTCGTCCTAAAATGAGGGGAAATGTGGAAAAAAAACAAGAACCCAGTTAACATCAGATTTGTCGCCAAAACATCAGACATTTATCTGAGAACATCACATCTGATGTTATGTTAAAATATCACAAGTGGCAACCCTGGTATCAATGATTCCGAACTTCTGGTACAGTCTCGAGGTAGTGGCAACCGAACTGCAGCTTTGTTTCGTCATAAAGGGTAACGTGTGGTGGAAACGCACTTTTCTTCCCATGGTTACTATCGTTGTGTTGCTTCACAAACACATGAAGCTATTCAAGCCATTTACACCACATGTTGTTGCGTGGTCCGTCAGAAAAAGCTTTAATCAGTCGATTCGTAGAACAAAAGAGCAGAAAACGAGATTGCAGCGTTTAGTTAGCTCGATGCCAAAACCTGTAATGCCCTCAGGACATCAGGGGCTATGAAAAGCGCAAAGCTTCTAAGAAGAAAAAGTGCAAGGATCTGGCAGTGTTAGCTAAAACGGTGTGACTGAATCGCTTTTTCTAGCAAAACTTTCAAGCAGCAACGCAAAAGTAGTGGCGTTAACCAGAGCACCTGAAAATTAAAGTAAAAATCAAGACATTAGCATGGAAACAAGTTCACACTCATCCTGGATGGTCATATTGACACGTTCTTTTTTCGGTGTTTTTGTTTGTAATCTCTGGTTTCTGCTTATGGTTTGGGTGAATATTGTTTCTTGCCGAGTCACTCTCCTGTCTGTGAAATATTTTTTCTTAGTAAAAATACACTCTAGTATTCATATCATAAATTCTCTTCTCGCAGCTAACTGTATGACATGCAGAACCGTCGCCAGAAAGTTTACAACAGGGGGGCTTTGCGTTTGTGCGGGGGGGCTTGACATTCAAAAATTGACAAAAGCTGCACTGAGTCATACTCTTTCATGTTTCAAGTTGGAGAGGCTTGGAGCTTTGTTTGGGGGGGCTAAGCCCACCAAAGCCACCCCGTGGCGACGGGACTGTATGCATTTTCTTTCTCCAATGTTTTTGTTTGTTATCTCTGGTTTCTACTTATTGTTCGGGTGAATGTTGTTTCTTGCCGAATCACTCTCTAGCCTGTGAAATATTTTTTCTTGGTAAAAGTTCACTCTAGCATTTACTTCTCGCAGCTAACTATGTGTGCATTTGAATAAGCACATTCTCGACTACCGGAAAAAAACAAACGGAAACCTTGCTAATCAGCGAAAATACAACTTTTACAAACGATGACGTCATGAATTACGTCATAGGGGCCCTCCAGTAAAAATTGCCCTGGGCCCCCCAAACCTTTTATCCGGCTCTGCACTTACCACTCATCTATGTTCACGTTGCTACTAGAACTCAATGTTGTATGTGGGCAAAGGTGGATACAGTTCGAATGGCAAAATAGTCTCAGCAGAGCTTTTGTCATTGATGGAAAAATTACACTGCCATTTTGCAAATCCGTAATCGGATCACAACTAAAATTTTTGATAAGTTCAGAATAATAACATTGAAACAAAAAATATGTTCTCAGTCCGATCCAGTCCTGATCCGCCAATCTTCAAAAAAATGCAGTCCGATCCAGTCTTGATCCGGCCAAAATTGGCTTCAATCCTGATCCAGTCCGATCCAGTCCTGATCCGTGCTCATCTCTGGTTTCCGCCACACCCAGGGCTCCCCACCAGCAAGTACAAAAAAACGCCACAAGAGGGACTATGAGGTAAGCGAGCTAAAGCCGCGCTCAAGTTCGTAACATTATGGCCCCGGAAAAGAAATGAGAACAAAGGCTTTTCCACAACAAACAAACGAACGGCATACGCGGCGCACAACGCAAGGCACAACGATGAAGGTAAAACTCACGAGAACACCTGGCGAGTTCGAGCACAAGAAATTCGGAAGGCCCATTCTAAGCCACAACACACTGGTGGCAACCGCGAAAATACTCGAGCACCAAAATTCGGAACAAAGCTACAGCACACTGGCAAGTGACTTCGAAAGGTGCACGACGAGGTATGGAAACGTTAGCTAGCGGGAGTCTAAGCCATGCAAACATGCTGTTAGTCGGGCAACGCTTCTTGATCAGGCAACACTAGTAAGCGAAGAAACAAAAAGTAGTACCAGATTCAGCATTACAACAACTGCAAGGTAGAAAATTCGGAATGAAGACACTGCAATAACAGATCGCACTTCAAGGTAAATTGACACAGCATAAGTGGATATGAAATTCCTACGAAACCTGAAGTTCGCAATTTAGACACTGCAAGAGCGAATATGACACATAATTAGAGTACTGCGCAATGGCAAAAAACACTGAAGAAATTCGTACTGAAGCCAAAATTGGTCTTGACGATAATTCAAACACTCACCCTAGGCGAGTTACGTCACAACACTGAACACAAGTGTCCTTCAAGCAATCACAATTTTCTAACGTCTCTCATCAGAACTGCATTGGCCGTTCTCACGCGAACTCTGCGCACAAGACCGCTCTTACCGGGAAAGCACTTTTCCACCAGCGTTTTTGGCCAACAGCCGCGTGGCGTGTTGCTTTCACACAGCAAAACGAGAGCTCCAGGCTCCACGTTTGGCGATGCCGTACACCACTTCTGCCTCGGTTGCAGCAAAAGCAGATATTCAGACAATCATCTCTTCCAGAACTGGTTGGGAAGTGCTTGTGTTTTGCGCCAAGACTTGCGATATTGGTCACTTTTCATGAACAAATTCGGCCCCGTTGCATCATCAAGGGCCGCAGTCAATAGCATGTGTGGGGTCAAAGCACTGAAATCCTTGGGGTTGGAAGACACATCAGTGAGAGGTTGATTGTTGAGAATCCGCTCGATTTCCGCCACCAGAGTGGCAAGGTCGAAATCATCAAGGGAGGCTTCTCCCACGATGAGGCGCATCAACTTGCGAATGCTTCTGATAATTCTTTCCCAGACACCCCCGAGTGCGAGGAAGCAGGGAAGTTGAATGTCCATTTTATGTCATCCCGAGCTACGACATTTTGGAACTGTTGACTGTTCCAAGCCTTGATACCATCGTTCAGCTCGCGTTCAACCCCTTTGAAATTAGTGCCATTGTCACTAAACATGAATTTCGGCGTAGTCCGCCTGCAGGTAAATCGTCTGAACGCCTGAATGAAAGCACTTGCTTGCAGTGATTGCGCTATCTCCAGATGTACAGTGCGCGAAGCCATGCAGGTAAAAACAACCACATAGCGTTTAACTGTATTTCTTCCTTGCTTGACGTTCAGAGGTCCCATGAGATCAACGCCTGTGGCAGTCAAAGGTGGTCGTCCTGCGGTCACTCTGGCTTCTGGCAGATTGGCTATGCGTTGGGCACCAACGCCAGTACTCCAGAGACGACATTTGAAGCACGCATGTAAAACTCTGCGAACGGCTGCTCGCCCTCGCAAAATCCAAAAACTTTTTCGCATACAGTTCAACACATATGACGTCCCACTGTGACCTTCTCTCTCATGGTACAGGCGAATCAACATATCTGTCACAGGGTGCTTTGTAGGCAGAATCATGGGATGCTTGCTTTTGAAGGGCAGATTGGAATTCTGCAAACGTCCATCCATCCTCATGATGCCGTTCAAGACAAATGGACTTAAATGGTTGAATTGCTGAAGATTGGGAACACTTCTTAACTTTTCTTCAGACAGCATTTTGTCAATGTCGGTGCAATTCGTCACGCTGGGCAACTCACTCATAGCTTCAGCAAAGGCTTCCCACTGTACCAATTGTACTATGGCAAGTGTTGCATCTTGAAGGTCGTCCGCTGTCAGGAGGCCTTTTCTTGGTGGCATCTTGTTGCTGGAATAGTTCCATCTCCAGTACTGCTTAAATCGTAGCAGCCACGCAGTGCAGCGTTGAATGGCCTTGTATGCAGAGCAACGCGACAACAGTCCATGCAGGTAATTAACAGGAGATGATTCTACAGCAGCGCAGATTGTCGTCTTCTTCTTCACTTCCGGGTCGTTGGTGGCTAAAGGTTGCCTCAAGTCTGGCTGCTGCCGCCAGTTAATCTCGCTTTCACGTAGGAACTGCGGCCCTTCAAACCAGTGCGGCATTGTCAATTTTATCGGGCATTAGGCGCCGTGAGGCAATGTCAGCTGGGTTCAGCTGTGACGGTACATGACGCCACTGTTCGGGCGACGAAAGAGAATGTATCAACCTAAGCCTGTTGGCTACAAACGTGTGAAAGCGGCAAGTGTCATTACGAATGTAGTGTAACATGGTGGTCGCATCAGTCCACAGAATTACTCGTTCAAAATCATATTCGAGCTCCGTAGAGATCAGAGCGCATAATTTCGCAGCAACTGTGGCTGCTGTAAGCTCAAGTCGAGGTATGGTCAAATTGAGCGAACTCCCTCATGATTTACCAGCGGCAAAACCGCAATCAATGTGACCGTCAGCATACACTGTTCGAATATAACATGCAACGCCGTAAACGATCATGCCTGCGTCACAAAACACATGCAATTCCATGCATTGCACTTCCCTGTAGGGAAGTTTGAAACAACGTGCAACAGAAACTCGATTTAAGTTATCTAGGCCCTGTATCCATGACTCCCAGGCGTTGCGTTGCGATTCGTCGAGAGGGTCGTCCCAATCCCTCTGTTCACGTGAGATCTCTTGCAGTAACTTACGAGCTGGTAGAATAAAAGGTTGCACCAGACCAAGCACATCGTAAATCTGACTTACCATTAAAAGCAAACCTCTCTTGGTGAGGGGTCTCTTCTGAATACTTACTCTGACCTCAAAGCAGTCGCTGTTCATGTTCCAGTAGACACCAAGTGCCTTCGTTGTTGCGAGGTTATCCAAGTTCAGGCCAAGCATCGTAGATGCCTGGTCATCCTCAGGAACACAACTGACCACCCCTGGCTCGTTGGACAAAATTTGGTTAAATGAAAGCCACCACTCTCTAAGAGGGGTAAAGCCCAGAAACCAATGCACTGGCTTCCTCAACCGATCTGCAACTTTTCAACAGATCGTCAACATAAAAATTTTTAAAAACGGTCTGCACATCATGGTTGCTGGCACCTGTGAGGTTGTCCTCAGAAGTTTTTCGAAGGGCAAAGGCTTCACAACTTGGCGAGCAGGTCGCCTCAAAAAGAAAAACATTCATGGCATAATCCTCAGGTGGCTGGGTCATATCATTACCAGGCTACCACAAAAAACGCAAAGCCTCCCTGTCAGGCTCAGCTACATAGATCTGGTGAAACATTGCCTTAATATCTGCTGCAAAGGCCACAGGCTCTTGTCGAAACCTCGACAACACACCAACCAAGTTGTTGGTTAAATCAGGACCCTGTAAAAGAAGGTCATTCAAAGACACACCACAAAACCTGGCAGCACAATCAAACACAACACGAAATTTTTCACCAGTAGCAAAATATGGTATGTACCACACTCTATCAGTTTTTGCTAGCGTCCTTTCAGGGACCAGACCTAACTCCATATACTCCCTAATCTTATCACAATAGTTAATCTACAGATCGGAGTCTGCTTCAAGCTTTTTCTTCAAAGCGTTGAGTCGGCGTTCTGCCATTGGTCTGTTGTCTGGCAGTTTTGCTTCTTCATTTTTCCATGAAAACGCCATTTGATAGTGTTCACCGACCTTTTCACAAGTGCTTTTCATTTTACTTAATGCTTTTTGATCATTTCTTGAAGGAGACGCCACTTGTAGCTCATTAATATCAGCAAAGTCTTGCTCTAAACCCCTCAATACCCTTTCTCCAAAATCTTCTGGTAGGGCAGGTTCCAACCCTATGCTCACAACACAAACATTTTCAGGACCTGTGCATGCTTTGTAATCTGCGCCAAAGATGCACCATCCCAACCTAGTTCGACCAACTGGTTCACCAAATGCACCACACCTTTGTTCTATCACTTTGAATGTCTCATGCAATCAAAAGTTCAATGTTTTCCACAGGCAACTGTGGTATTTTCAGGTTTTGCGAGTCTGGGTTGCTCTTTGCCACTTCTTGCCTTGGGATATGACCGCTGACATCTGCCAACTGTTTCACAACATAACTTTCTGGAATGACAAAGGATTTTGTTTCATTTACACCTTGTACATTCAAACCTCCAGTCTTCTGGTGACAGCGGTCGCAATTGGCAGTGGCAATTAGAATTTCAGCCTGGGTCTTATCTACAACCAGTTCCAGGTTACTTAGCAAGCTGTCTGCACACAAACTTGTAGCTGCTGCTGAGTCCAGCAAGGCATATGTCATAACATGATTATTTTGATTATTGCCCCAGACCTTAACTTGTAACACATTAAACCATGGGCCATTTTTCTTGGGCTTATTCTTGTGTGAGCCTGAGCCATATGCCAGTGCAACAACAGGTGCGTCACACTTTTTCTTTCCTTCAACGTCATCAATTTAGGCATCACCCATAGTGTTTTTGTTGCCATTCAAATGCAACATTGTACTGTGCCTCTTGCCACACAATTGACATGTTTTCTTAAAACTACATTGTTTTGTTGTGTGGTTTTCTCTCAAGCAACAGAAACACAGTGCTTTTTCAACAACAAAGTCTCTTCTTTGTGGCGCTGTTTTAGAATGAAACAACTCACATTTCCACAGACTATGATTTCCATTACATAACACACAATTGTAGTAAGAAACACTACTCAATTTTGAATCTGACTTTCCTTCTGTTGTCACCAGTGCGGGAAACTTGCAAGACTTACTTCCAAGGTCCTTCTTCACACTGGGAGCTTTGCTGCCACGAGGGTGGTCTTCCTTTTGGTTCACTTGAGAACAAGCAATTAGTACCACCTTTTCACTCTCTTCCACAAGAGACGGCAAATCCTCATATGTTTCTTCGCCACCATTTTTGGCACATTTCTCGGCATATTTCCAACGAAATGATCGTGGAAGTCTATTCAGTATTGGGTGGATCACATCTTCATTGTTCAGCTGATCCAGATGTCTACTGCTGCCAAAGATGCAGCGAAAGTGATCCATATATGTTTTTACCTTGTGGAAGGCTTCATAATCTGTTTTGCGGATAGTCGATCCCTTAGGACCTGTGCATGCTTTTGATTCCGATGACGTCCAGGGACGTAAGCAGAAGTCGATCCCACCGTTACAGAGGCGTCCTGGGACGTTTTTTCTAGTGACATGGGACGAGGGCGTCAATCAGGATTAAAGCCGGATTAACTCAGCGGGACATTCCTGCGACCAAGGTCGTGGCAGCAGCTCAGCTTTCGCACCTGTCAGCCTGTCTGCCTTTCTCTACTGGTGCAGTGAGTTGATTTTTGTTCAGACAGTCTTCCAGCAAAGTAGCCTACCTAGGAATATTGAGTGGTTTCTTTTCAAAATTTTCTTCTATAAATGAATGACTATACAAGGGAAAAAAACAATTCACAAATCATCGATATACAGATGCCGGTTTCCAGTCGATTCATAAATCATAGTTATGCAAAAGCCAGACGCCAGTTTTCAATCGTCTAATAAATTATGCATTTTAGTGGTGGCCAACCTCCAATCGATTCATAAAACATATTAGATATACAAACCGTAGTTTCCAATCGATTTATAGATCATTTCAGATGTACAGACCCCGGTTTCCAATCGATTCATAAATCTTGGATATACAGAGGCCAGTTTGCAATCGATTTATAAATCATGCACTGTATATGGGAGGCAGGTCTCCAATCGATTCATAAATCATATTAGATATACAGACCCCAGTTTCCAATCGATTTATAAATCATAGATATGCAGAGGCCGGTTTCCAACCGATTCATAAATCATATTGGATATACAGGCCCCAGTTTCCAATCGGTTAATAGACCATAGATATACAGAGGCCAGTTTCCAATCGATTCATGAATCATAGATACAGGGAGGCCAGTTTCCAATGGATTCATGAATCATAGATATAGGGAGGCGAGTTTTCAATTGAATCATAAATCATATTAGTTTTTACAGTGACCAGTTTTCAATCGATTATGCAATGCGTATGCGTAAAGCGGTTTTGTTCTAAAAATTTGTTAGCCATAAACACACAAACTGGGATCAGAACTGCATCATTTAACTTCTTGCCTCAATAATACACCAAACCAGGGATAAAATGGGAGATATCACTTTGTTTCAAACTGACATTAGCATTTTCACTATGTGTCATTTTGCTGCGACCTTTTCAAGGTATAGGCTAGAACGGACAAAATACTTCACATTCATGCCTGTAACATAAAATGCATTTGAATCCAAGTGCAAAGACGAAGATATGCAATAAGAAACAATCTTATCTTTTTTAATTTGCAAGCTTTTCCTTCGATTGTTTTCCAAAGTATATGGTTTTCATGAAGCTCGTGAAGGCTGCATAACGAGTGGGCTAAGAGAGCAATCTTGTTGATACTTCTTACAGATGCTTGTGTACTAAAACTAGTTGACATTCAAAAACAAGCAAGCCTACTTCGTGATTTTTCTCACTGATGCTCGTTTCATAAAGCTTGTTGAAATTGAAGTGTAAAAAAATTCAAGTGACAACACCTAAAAATATTTGTATATTTTCATGCTGATCTTCAACTTGGAATACATTGCGTCCAAAGCTGCTTTACACTGCTTTTTAGTTTTTTTTAGCTTTGAGGAAGCAAATTTTGGTGCCATAAAAATGTGAAATACATGAATCTTTGTAGGCTGGATATTTCGCGTAAAGACTGAACTTTTTGTGTATATTTCAAATTTCGTGGGTACAGAGTGGATGTTTCGTGTGCTGCACAAGAAACCTCCAGAAAAATTCCATACCCCTGCATTACGTAATGTTGGAGCAGTTATGCAGGTTACAATAACAGAAAGTCTCAAGTTTGCAATCAAATAGAATTGAACCACCGAGCCGTGATGCTCACCTGGTTTTACCACACTGATGCACCAAACTGTGACAGAATCGGAGTATTTGCTTATATCAACTCATACTATGCATCTTTTTTCCGTAGCGGCTCTAGAGAAAATATTTGAAGTGAAAAATGCTTTTGTGACATCATAGGAAGGGCCTAACAATGATTGCACGTGATTGCAAAATCTCTAGTCGAGGGCAGTAGCAATTGAACAACAATTACAAGCACAAATTACAAATAGGAAAAGTTACTGGCTGCGTTCAAATAATAAATTTCTTGGTGATGCAAAGTACAAAGGTGAAAATTTTATGAGTTTAATTCAAATCGAATTCAAACGCAAGACCATTACTTTTTGCCTGATCTCCCTTCATACTCATAGTTGTCGAATTGACGCTTGCTACACAAACAGTTTGTATTTCTGTTTTGGCATACTTATGCAGATTACAAGTATAAACACGTTGAGAGTTGCATTCAAATTGTTTTATAATGCAAGACGGTATCATTCAACTAGTTTTTGCAACACTGATAATGGTGAAAGAATGGCCAAAATGGAAGCTATGTGCTTCTTACTTCATTTTGAAACTCCTATCAGACAGCTTGCTAGTCTGTCAATAATGTATACATTTCTTTGCGTGTATTTTCAGCAAGGTAATCTTGAAATTCAACGCACAGACTTTCTGGTGCAAGCACTCCGTGAAAATCAAAATGCAAACAAACACAAACTCAAAATCCAAAAATGTTTTTTGTTATTTTCAAATCAGTGCAATCGCAGTTCATTCATATATTTCGGCGATGACTGTTTTATCATTTTGATCCGAGTGGTTATTTTTGAAAGTTGATCTGGTTTATGCTACTCAGTTATGCTTGGATCATATACTCAGTTGTGCTTGGGTCATATACTCGGTTGTGCTTGGATCATAATACATTTGCTTGGGGCATTTTGAAATGCAGCCCAAATAATTAAAAAAAAACTTTTTTTCAATTTTTCCGAAACGTAAAAACGTATTTACGTCTGTGCGGATCAGATGATGACAATGTTGACCACACACCTAAGCTTTTCAAAAAAAGCCCACAAATAAAAAATATGGTCCTGAATAAGAAAATCCGAGTCGGGTAACCACGCATAAGCAGAAGGTTAAGCAAAACCTCTATTTTCAACCATGCGACCTAAATTGCAACAGACCAAGCTTCGCAGTTTTTCCTATGATGCTTGCTTTATAAAAACTTGTTGGAAATAAAACAAGCAAAGTATAAAAACAAGTAAAGTTTGCTTATTTATTCACACACATCTTTTCAAATATTGTGCATAGGCTAATATCAACCAGCCTGCTGTCTTTCCAGTTTGCATGCTTCATGCAAATGAAGAATGCAATGCCTAAGCTAGCTTGTATCCGAGTTTACGTCGCGATTTTGTTGTATTTTCTGCATAAATTGCGTTGGAGTTCAAGCGCACGGACCAAGGAATAAAAAAATAAGCAATGTTTTTATTTGCACACTTTTCTTTTGATGTTTTTCCGAATCTTGCTACTTTCATTATGCTATGGCGTACACAGCCAGCATTTCGATATTTCCTACTAATGCTTGTCTAATAAAACTAGTTGGAGTTGGTGTGCAAACAAGCAACAGTGACTTACACAAGTAAAATATGTTTTACACTCACAAACATTTTCACAATTCTGGGGACTCTTTTCAAATACTACATTTCGATGTTGCATGGTTCATGTGAAAAAGAGTGCAATGTGTAGGCTAACCTATAAGCAGAGCATACATGACAATTTTTCATACCCATGCTTGTTGCCTGAAGTGCGCTGGACTTCAATGGCAAAACCAATGGTCATGGAAACAAGAAACATTTTTATATGCAAACTTTTCCTTCGATTGTCTTTGAAATGTTTGCACTTTTCAAAATACTTTTGAAGATTCGCAAGATGTGCGCGCAGACAGCAAACTTGTCGATATTTCCTACTGATGCTTTTCTACTAAAACTAGTTGGAATTGATGTGCAACAAGCAGAAGTCACAGGAAAGCATATATTCAAACACATTTTTGCAATTTTTGGTGCATCTTGATTCTATACAAATCTTTCTACTTTTCTTGATGTTTGCAAACGTTTTGTGAGGTATAGGCGCAGGTAGAATGCTTCTTACTGACTGCTATCCACTGAAACTAATTGGAATGGCTAACAGCACCAGTACAGAAAACGAGACAGCGGCGGTTTCTGAAGCTGTTGCTGGTGCGAAATTTGGGTCAACGTTTCTTGTAAGGACGTCGTGCTTTGTTCATCCTGAGGAACAATTGGGACTGCGCAAATAAAGTGTCTACAGATCACCACACAGCGAAAATCCAGCAAAAAGTGTTGTGGCCAAACTTGTTTCTCTGCTCGTCACCATTCATTGCAATCACACAACTCAGTACATTCATACATTTTCGGCACTGAAATTTTGCTATTTTTGTTGATCTAAGCGATACGTTTAGATAGTTAGTCTCATTCACGCCTGTCAGTTGTGCCTACATCATCACAATTGCGTGGGACAGTTTGAAATATATTATCAATGTTGCCTAACAATTACCAGTATGCAGATACTGTGGCATGTCTCAAGGCCAAAACAGAGAATATGCTTTGCGTTTATGCCCGTCATATGGAACGCTTTGAAATCGAAGTGCAGGTTTCAAAGCGCAGATTACGAACACAAAATGTTGCTGGTTACACTGAAGTAAATTTGTAATGCATATTGAATACGCAGAACAAATGCAGAAATTTCCCCATTTTCATTCCTATCGAGCGCAAGACCATAATATACGTGCAAGCGTTTGCCTTGGTGGTGTATACCTGGGCTGAAAATGTAGTGATTTACTTGTTTGAGAATCGTGTTTGACAAATTAGATCTTGCTACTCAATGAAGAATTTTGCATCTATGTTTTGCCATGCTGATGAAGATTGCATGTATATGAACAATGCATTCAAATTGTAGCAGAACGCGAAATGATACTGTTCGCCTACCTTTTTGCATAACTAATACGCCAAAACATAGTTCAAATGGCAGCTACGCACTGCTTACTACAAGTGGAAACTATATTAGATAGCTTGCTAATCACCCAATAAATATCCAATGAAAATTTTCATGAAAGCGTTAGTGGACGTTCAACAAGCTGTATGTCATTTTTGTTTTTCCTGCAATATTTCTGAAAGTTTTCCCGAGTTGGGAAGACCAAAGTGAACTCCAAATAATGTTATCTACTCTTTTTGATGAACTGCGCAGTCTGTTTCCATTTGCTTTTCTGTGTGTATTTTACCAAGATCTCTTTGGATTTGAATAGATTTTTTCCTGTGCAAGCAATGCGTGAAGTTGAACTGCAAATAAATACAAGTTATTAAAAGGAAACATGTTTTTCTCATTTTCAAATCAGTGCAATCGAAGGAGATTCATATTTTTCGGCATTGAGTTTTTTGTTTATTTCGTCGAAGTGATCTTTCTTATAGTTGATCTGGTTCATGCCGGTCTGTTGTGCTTGCATCATATTGCATTTGCTTGGTGCTCCCTGATTTATTTTTATGCAGAACAAATCATTTTAGTGAATTTTTTTCACAATACTGCCGAGTCGTCAAAACGTATAAACCTATTTGGTTGCAACGAACACGTAACGACATGTATGTTGATCACACACCTTAGCTTTTCAGAAAGGGCCCACAGTAAAAAAATAAGCTTCTGAATAAAAAAAAATCCGAGTCGTGAGACGACGCAGAAGCAACAGCTCTGGTTTCAGTCACGCAGGCTACTCTACTGCGTAGCAAACTTGGCCTTTCTTGTCTTCGAAACGTGTTAGAATTGAAGTTCAAAACACGTGATATTCGAAAATTTAAAAAATGCTTTTGTCTTCACGCATTTTTTGTTCAAGTCTAGTGGGCTTTTTTCAAATAGGCTGCTGAATTTCGACTTTGCATGCTTCATGTGAATATGCGCAGGCTAGCCTATAGCAGTGCTCATGTAACCATTTTCCTTACTGATAACGCCAATGTATGTTGTAATTCAAGAGCAAGGACCAAGAAATACAAAAAGAAGCAATATTTTTCAACTGTGCACATTTCATTGACTATTTTGCAGATGTTTCTATGCTCGTGAACGTTGTGTGAGGTGTGTGCTGACATAGCAAGTTCTTCGATATTTCCTACTGATCCTTGTCTGCTAAAAACCAACTGGATTTGATGTGCAAACTACCGGAAATCGCACAAGAAAATATGTTTTATATTCACATAATTCTCCTTGCGATTCTGAGTGGGTCTTTTCAAATATTGTATTTCGACTTTGCACGTTTCATGTACACGAAAAATCGAGAGTGCAACACGTAGGCTAACCCAAAGCAAAGCATATTTCAATTTACTTACTAATGCTTGTTGCCTAAAGTGCGTTGGATTTCAATTTCACCGGCAAGAATTGTAAAAATAAGTAATCGTTTTTGCTTGCAAACGCTGTCTTGGAAGATTTTCATATGTTTACAATTGTGGGTAGATCTTCTGAAATGTTTCGACTGTGCATGTTTCATGTCAAAAATGGTGCAATGCGTAGGCTATGCTATGGCTGAGCAAGACCATACTTCACAATAATTCTTACTGACTATTGTGCCAGTTATATGACCAATAAAGCCCGTGGTTGCTAAATTTGTGACAACAGCGCATGGCGCACCACCAGTATTGAGCAACATTTAGTTCGATTTTGTGTTGAATCCCTTGTTCTATTTCGCCATAGGCAGGCTACTTTACGTGACTGAAAGTGTAAAATATTATTGAAAAACATCTTTCCATGTGTCTACGTTTTTCGTTTCTGTTGCATGTAACACTTCAAGCTTCGACCAGAATGTAATTTTGATCCTCACCCGACTGTGAACAAAGGCTACTGGCCAAATGTTTTGTTTTTACCTTTTGGTGTTTTTGCTTTTGGTACCCATTGCGTTTTTCGGGCGGCAAATACGTATTGCCTTTGAAATAATAAAGTGTATTCAACATCCAACAAGTTAAAATTTTAGGTTCAGATGAGCTTCAGAATCATTGCTGACTTATTCAAATACGTGTCTGTGCTCCCAAAACGTTTCAATATGCCTCAGTGATAGCGATGGAAAGTTTTTCCATTTTGAGCTGGGGTACTGACGGTGTTAGTATGATTTAGAGACCTTAGCAAGCCTTTACCAGCACGGAATTATATACTTTTGTGAGCGAAATATTGTGCATTATAAGTTTGTAGTAGGTAAATGAATAGGCTACTTCGAATTCAACCCTGGTTCAGCTCAGTTTTCTATGGAAAATTTTGGTGGCATTCGTGTTATATTTTTGTAAAGTTACCTTGTATCCCACAACCCTAAATTTTTTGGAACAATTATGAATGTTACTGATCGCTTTGTAATAGAAGCATTACTGCATACTTTGCTGGATGTTAGTCTAGAAGGCACGCAGCCAAGCGCACCAGTAATG
>Ga0210059_1009385_pt1 | contig 15300 bp, 10 predicted proteins | sample Ectturendosymbi2_FD_188042 | JGI IMG/M metagenome (GOLD analysis project Ga0210059, IMG submission 188042) | Ecteinascidia turbinata endosymbiont from Florida, USA - Sample 2 (SPAdes) (version 2) | ecosystem: Host-associated > Tunicates > Ascidians > Unclassified | place: Key West, Florida... | reverse complement strand
GCAGCGACAGCAGAAGCTGACATACTGACAAGGACTTTTCCAGTCGTATCTCGCCAGACGATAGAGCTACAGACCTGTTCAAACCCTCTAAAAATGCGAAAAGTCTTGTAGGTTCAATTTTTTAAAAATGGGCAAGTTTCGGATTTGGCCTTTTCTTTGGCAATGTTATAACAGGGGTAGTTTTACGCTTTCTTGGCTAATGCTACTTGTCCCTGGGACCCAATCAAACGGATGAATTATTTGTTTCATTTTTTGAAAAGCACCAGGCGAAAATCCGCATCTTCAGAACCCGTGATTAGCGTATCAGTGATAGTAGTTGTCAAATTATGAACTAATGACCACGAAACAAAATAATTACAGAATCAGCTGTTTACGCAAAAACTTATTATGCAATTTATATATATTTTGTTGCATTTCGCTTGATACTTTTTCTCAAAATGGCATCGCAGCGCCTAACTTAGGTAACAGTTCAAATTTGCAAGATTTGTCTCTAAGTCATCAAGGCTACGCTTCACTGTATCATTTCGATGAGCAATGGAATCTGCCATTTTTGAGCAAAGGAATGAAAGATGTTTGTCGGACCTGCGTGCGTCGAGAAAAATCCACAATTCTTCCAGCGCGCTTCTCGAAACGTTTATCAAAACGGATTTGCCCGTGGGATCAATCGAGCGTTGACTTTGAAGGTCCAATACACGGGCTCGTCATTACATGTTACTTGGCGTCAACAATTACTAGCGTTTTCCATTTGGGTTTCCCTGTGAAAATATGACCTCGTAGACCGATATGGACTGTGTCTCTTCGCTTTTGTGTGTTCTAGGCTTTCCCGGTTCACAAGCATGGAATATACGCCGTCCTACATTACAAGCATGGACAAGAGAACACTGTGTCAACGTCTGACTTCGCTCCTTACCTGCAACTGCATGAAGCTGTCCAAACCCAGCGTCCTCATGAGGCTCCTTTCCTCAAAAAACCGAGGTTTCTCTTACACTAAGCGCTGACGTGGCTGGTAACTGTGATATGGGTGCGACCCACGTGACGGTGAACCTGATCTGTGTGACGACGGCTCGCCAGCCCGTTGCTGCAATTCGCCTGTACCCATGTTGGGATCTTCAACATCACAGCGAAGATCCCTTGGGGATTGGACGTTTTATGTTCTTTCTGATTATGGCATTTACAATTAGGTTGAGAAAACGACTTGCCCAAACTGGGCAGGTAGCCTATGCCTGAACAGAGTTGAACTAAAAAAACATCACAGTACAAAACCCTTATATACTGTATATTCAAACAAAATGCATAGTACCCCTCTCAATTCGATACAAGCTGACGATGAAAAAAACGTAGAGGAGCTTCATGACTTTTGAGATTTTTCATGTTATTGCTCATTTACCTACTTGCATGAGAACTTCGAGATAAACCGTACCATGCATAACTTCAAGTATTGATAGAAAATATTTATAATATATGACAGTATATTGTAATTAAAAACAGGTTATGTCAGAAGGGTAAAGTTTGATAGGCTCAAAAATCACGAAAAATGTTGACAATTGAACCACGGTGGAGGATGTCGGTTTACTGTAATTTTGGAGAGATCAGAGACACGATTTTGTAAGGTTGAACACCTTTTAATTTAGTGTATGACTGAAATCAGTCACACGATAAACAAAATTTTGCAGTGGAAGATCTGCCTACATGCGCCATGATGAAAAAGGATTGCTAATGCCATTCATTCTGGAAAACTGTCAGCAAGTCTGAATTCTCGATTTAAATTACTCAAAGCTAAAGACTAATGTTGTGACTTTCGTGCTTTTCATTCGGTACGAGGAGAACTGTTCGGACTTCATCAAATGCTACGAGTATGTTCCCCAGAAAACAACTAAATAGTTGTGAAGTTTGCAGTCAAAGTCATCATATAATAATATGAAGTATGAATGTTTGAAACGTACCTTTTATGTCTACTACTTTTTCAAAAAGGCTTTCTGATGTTTTGTTGCATATTGCCGAAAGTCGAAGCAAAGGGCCGAACATCATTGTCTGAAATCTATGGACGTCTGGTTGGTGGATAAATGTTCTGTTGGTACCAATAGCCAGGAATAAGCAGATACCCATGTGATGAAGTTGACAACCAAACCCACAGCGTGCATTTTGTCGACAGAAGAACTTTCGTGAAACAGTACAGTTGACAGGGTTCTGTTGAGCACATGAAAATAAATTGAATGCAACTGGTAAAGATCAGGAAATTCGAACATTCATCACATAAGGAATGTCATTTTATTGTCGGAATTTATGCTTTGTTTCAGTGATAACACATTCAAAAGCAGTAAGACATTTTTTATGAAATGGATTGTCCGCAAATCAAGATAAGGTATCTGATTTCATAAAAATCCTGCGCTGATTATATTGTATTATTGGCGTATCATGTATCATCAAACGATTTTTCATAGTTAGTAATGTCACAACAGCGTTTCAAGTGATTTCTCAGGAACAATTCGAATTCTGACTGAGTTAATTACAAAAAACAAGATGTTTAGTGCCACCTCAACAAATGTTTGCTTCGTAATTTCTGCAATCTGCAACCTCACTTGTAAAGACGACCATACCTAGAACTCCAAATATAAATCCTGTACATGCATTTACTTAGTATATGAAGTAAAAATTCATGCGCACATGTACGGTACCTGCAGTTGGAAAATTTTTAGCTGAACCATGTTTTTCAAATCGCACAAGTCCTTGTTTGAATTGGAAATTTTAATGTCCTGCCTTGATCAAAACTATTTACAGTTGCATCGCAAAACGTCGGCAAAAAATTGCTGTTTTCCCATTTGGAAGAAATCTCTGAAACATGAAACAGAGAGCTTATTGCCATTGATGAAAATAAGATGATTAACTCCAGTTACTTCATGAAACTATTATTGAATAATTCTAACCAACAGATGATATTTTCACAAAGCTTATGGTTTTTCTCAGATGAAATGCTTTGGCGCTGAAAATCACCGGGAAATTGTGAATATATCGTGGATGAACTATTTCGCATTACGAATTGGCGTTTCCTTATCCCTTTAGATCCTGCGTGCGCCACTTGTTTTGCAAACATTGGCAATGCTATAACTCGCCAGCCGATTGAGCTGCAGAGCTGTTCAAACCCTCTGACGATTCAGCAAGTCTTCTAGTTGAGATCGAACAACATTTTTCGTTTTGGATTTAGGGTTTTCTGCAGTGAGGTTATGTTGTGGTGACGTTTTCGCGTTTTCGGTCGTGTTTACCTGGCTCCGTGAGGCCAACCAATTTAGCCATATTTTTGGCGCAATGTATTTTGAAAACTAGTCCAAAATCCACGTCTTTCGAGCCATTGATTGACTTGCTAGCGTATCCGCAACCCAAAGCATGGCTCAAAAATCCAGTTTGTGACAAAATCAAAACCGATTCACAATAGGTATAATTTGCCCTCAGGGCAAAATTGGGCCGGCCATAAATGGGCAGCAGATTGAGCTAGAGAGCTGTCGAAACCCTCTGAAGACTCGACAGGTCATGTAGTATAGAATAAAAAAAACTTAAGATTTGGGTTTGATGATTTGGGTCCATGTATACGCAATTGCTAGTAATTGACAAATGCCATTTTAGGGCATTTTGTAGATATTGCGTGCTTCCTTTTAAATGAATACATTTACGTAAGAAACAGCATGCAATGCGTCGCTTTATCTCCCGGAAATCAAGCTGGCTTTTTTGTAAAAACATTTACAATGAAGATAAGGTCTTGTTTTTTCCAAAAATAATGAAACAAGGGTGTTTGGTTCTTCATTGACTTTCTTTACCTTCAGGAAAGCTTTGATGACACCTTTGCTTTATTTGCAAAAACAAACAAAACATTTGATGTGTATAGCTCAACCTGATCACCACAAATCAACTCAGATCTTCTTCAAACCAAACTTATGTTCACGTTTCTGAAGTTTTCGACGCCTAATTAGCATAGAAAAAACACATTTAGGTAGTCAATGTTCACGAATTTTTATATCCAAAGTTCGATTTGAATGCAATCAATCAACAAAATGAACGAAAGATGAGAGATTGAAGTTTGCGAACATCCTACAATGCCTCGAGATGTTACTCTACAGGCAAAATGCTGCCACCTAAAACGAAATTACCTTTTATTGAGTTCCATGACCAATCCGTCTTCCTAAAAAACAAAATTACAATTTGAATGATTCATTAAAATTGTGTCAAGAAAAAATGCGTTCACTAATTTAAAACATGCATGCGTTGCGGCAAGAAACCTTGGAAAACAGTAAAGATATTCGGTAAATTGTCTATTACAAACCTTTAATGGCAACAAGAAACAAAAGATACTGTAATCCTAAAAATGGTTTATAAAATATGGCTGCTCTTACTAAGTCAAAAACAATCACGAATACGGTAAGAAAGTAAGCATTTTCAGTCCAGTACTTCTACGATATTGTCCGAAAGCTGATTATGATAAAATTTTGTTGGTTATTGTAATTTTACATTTCACCACCAATCGCCAAATGCAAAAAGACTTCAAATAAACAACAAACCAAAGTATTTTTGTACTTACAAATTCAGATTTTACTTTTCAATCAAAATGCACAACGCACAGAAGAATACAAAGAATCCAATAATGAATGGGCCCTTTTTCTTTCTGCAGAATATTCCAACTTTTCTCCCCATGTTTAGAAGTGAACGAATTATTTCATTACGTTTTTCAAACAAGTAATGAAAACTTAACTGGAGTTTGATCTCCGTTCTGTAATTTTCAGCTGGAAAAGAGGAAGGCAACTTAATGTGCAGTTATGGCATGGTAATAGAAAAGGAAAATGTTGGCCACTGTACATTTTACCCACAATCAGCGTAATTTTGTAACAGAGTGAAAATTGTAAGTCCAGCAAAATCGTTGAAGACACAACAACGCAAAATCCAGTTATTTCAAGGACGTCATATAGGTTGCTTTCCTTCAAAAACATTGATTTGCTCGTTCGCAAATATCCAGTATAGTGTCATGGACACCACAAAAAAGGCTGTTGTGTTGCATGTGCCTAGGAAAATGCAGGCATGAAAAAGCAATCCATCTTTGTGACAAGTGGTTAATTATCAAAAATAGTTGGACACACTGGTGTAGAAGGAGGGGGTGCAGGTGTTACAAGCGCACCTCAAAAGTTTTTATGTGGTGAAAATCCGGCCAAATCCCTTAAAATCAGTGGAAATCTGGGCAAAATCTCCGAATACCTTCACAAAATCCCTGGAGGTCTGAGCAAACACATGAAAATGTGAGCAACAAATGTGCCCAACGGCGCCCAAAATAACACAAAAAAGCTTTTTTTGGAAGTCACTTTGTTTTTATTCAGATTTTTTTCGGGCAAATTCGGGAGAATTCCGGCAAAAATCCTTCCCAGCCCCACAAATTTGCCTGCTCCTACACATATGATTGGACATCTCACTCTACTGTCTCTTAGCCAAATATCAACAACAAACTATGGCGTGAAACGAGGTGGCGGCTATTGTATATCAAGCTTTTTGATCTGTCTCATCTGAGAAACACAATGTACTGGAACGATTTGTGGACGACCCTATCAATTTTCCCAAATCATGCAGCTGCTGATGTGGTTTTTGGTAACATAAATCACGTACATAAAAACTTTTCGTAACACGTTTTCGCAAAGCAGCTAAATCTGGTCGCAAAGTGTTTTACTAAGAAATAGATGTCGCGTGATTTACGCATCTTCAGTCGTGTACTTTGCAAGCAAAAGTCTACTGAGGACATAATGAAAAACTGAAACAATACTGCACACAAACTTCGGTTTCAAGAGCACGCTACAATCATAATGCTGTTATTACAGAAAACAAAAATGAAACTGAAGCAAATAATAGGACATCTGACTTCAAACAAGGCCTGTGAATGAGTCACAAAAGCGTTGTTTGGCTCACGAGGCCTGCGCAGGTAAGAGCTGCTGACCAACAATATTGGACTACAAGGCATGAAGCATGTTGAATGTTTGAAGCGTTTCACTTCTTCAAATCGTTTTTTTAGTTTTTCTCCTGCTTTAGTATAATTCCTGACAACAGAGTCAGCAGGGATTTCCTCTCCTTCTCGTCGAGATTTGAAGGCTCTTGTCTGGAGTACGAAATTAAGCGTTTTTTCAAGAACTAGACACCATGGGCTGCATTGATCGCGTTTGTTAACATTTCGATCGAAGCGTTAAAGGGAGTTCAACAGCGCTCGCATTTGCCGTTAAGGAATATACACCGGTTCATACAACATTTAGGGTTCACATACACTATTCCTTCGAACAAGGTTTTTTTCCTGGGGTTGAGAACGTTTGAGTAAGTAAACGCTTCTGCAAACAATGATCCTTACGGCAAACTAAAGTTGAAACAATTGTTCGTGATCAAAAGGTTGTGAATGAATTGAAATTACCATGTGAAAAAATTTCAGATTAATCGATTGCTGGAAAAGTAATCTGCCATGTTAATGCACCAGTGGCTTGCTTAGTTTGAATGGAAAAATTCACGAAACACGTTTTTCAGTTGTACGTAGCGTTCCCAGTGAAAAGGGCAAGGGTTTGTTTTTTCAAGTATGAACTCTCCGCGATGGATTTAAGCAAGGAATCGATCAAAAAATTTGTCATAGGAAATCGATTTCACTTGACATTACGCATCCTCAGTCTGCTCTATTTGAATACCAATTTGGGATGCGTAAGTTTTACGTGAAGTCGATTTCCTATCAAAATTTTGCTGATCATATCCTTGTTTACACCGATCGTGGAGAGCACATACTTGAGTATAGATATGTGTAAGTTTGAATCATCGTAAAAAGATGAAAGCAGGACGCAGTCCTCCGATTCCTCGGAAGCATACAGAAAACCTAGTGCTTTCAACTGGATTTGTTTTTTCTGTAGCCAACTGCACTAGAAGATATGATGGGCGATAAAAGATTGTGCTATTGAAATTTTGGAACCATCGAGGGGCTCACTGATCCATCAAACTGCAGTCCATACATCCCAATCGTGTTGGCCCTAGTTTGCATATTTTGTAGGCAAAAACGTCTGCTGTTTGATGAAGAAACTGGCGATTTGAAAAATTCAAAAACGGCTTTTGAACCCCGCTACTAACCACTTTTTTGAATATTTGTCTTTGGAAAACTTAATAACTTTATCCAATAATTTAGAAAAATTGTTAATTCTACTTAGCAGCAAGCATTTTACTTTTCTGAATAAATCTGTGACAATTTAAAATAATGGGATCTGAAACACCAGCCTCAGAATACAGACAGGTGACATTTATGGAAAAACCACACTACATTTAGCACTTTCATGAGACGTTACGGGCATTCTTTGCAAAACATCTATTTGTTTCATCGGTTGCGCTACATGCATTTGTAACCTGAAGAGTTTGTCTGTTTCCTTCAGCAATATACTGACTACGACCCACTCAAGAAAACTCTTAAACTATGCCTGTCAAACCTAATTGAAGCTACAGAAAAGCTGCTACCAATTTCTGCAACTAGTCCCAGGGGGCTACTGTTAGTTAGTGATTTTTAAAGGATATTCGCCACCACGATCGCTTGTGGTTTCTTATTAACTTTGTTTTTAGAGCAATTGCATGTTTCCATTCAGATTAGTCAGGCGAAAGATTGTGAAAACCTTAAGGGTCTTAGCAAAACTGTTTGAAAATAGCAGGGCACACAAAAATAAAAAAAACGACTTTATTCTATCTGTGACACCTCGTGGAAACTCTGAAATAGTTCTTGTTGTGCAGAAAAACTGCTGTAATTACAAACACCTGTAAGCAAGTGAATGAAAATGAGGGCATGCCAGTCGCAGTGAAGTGCAGAGAACTATAAGTAGGTACGAATGTAACGCTCTGTTTTGAGTCAACGCGTCGTGTTTTCGTCAATGTGAGTTTGTCGTAGTTTTCTTCTTTTAGAGAAAACAATTATTTGAGAACGACCTGTTCTCCGGTATTTCACTTCACGTAGCTTGCTGTTTCATTTATTGATTCCAGTCTTGAATTTGTTTGCTTTCTCTTTCTTCGGCCTTTCACCTTCTTACACGTAAGCTTTGCCTGCAGATTTCAGGACTGAGGATGCGTATTGAGAGTGAATATGACTTCTTATTAGAAATGTTGCAGATTCATTGCATTTCCTTGCCTTTGTGGATACCACGTAACTTGAGAAATAATAGAAGGTTGTTTTCACTGCAGGAAAATAAAGCGCAATGAAGAGCAGCGCTGTTTTTTGTAACAGTATTATGGACACAAAGTTACGACACGTGCAGGTTTCTGGTAATGGCAGTTTTGTTATTTTGGCAATGCAACTGTTTTCCGTGCGATTTTATAGGTCTTGCAGGTTATCTAACCAAACCTGCTTATGTTTACCAAACCTACTTAGGCAAACAACAAACTCATGAATGTTGAAACAAACTTTACGCCAGAAAAACGATAAGGCAACGAAATACACCGAGTTTTTGCAATCTTGTCGAAATATATATGCAAAAAGCATTTCTCAAGCCAAACTTCCTTTCAATGACTTTATTTCACACTTGATTGCTACCGTACATGTTACTTGTGTCATGAGAAGGCGCAGAAATCAAAAGTTTGCAGAAAAGTTTTTATAGCAAAGTCATAAGATAGCTCAAAAATTTTAAATAAATTTCGTGGGGATTGGGGTTCAAGAGCGTTTTCGGGATAATTTTGGGGCGCTGATTTCAAAACTGTTGTCAGATTTTTTCCATGTGGTCAAGATTTTGGGCTATTTGATATTTCAGATTTATGCAATTGTAGCTTTTTAGGCATACTGTTGCATATACGGGTAACATATTTCTTGATTTGTTAAACTTGCTAACATTTTTTTTAGACAATAGTGACTTCTTGTAATAACCATGATTGGTAAACCAGCTCATGAAAAACAATGCACAGCGTAGAAAACATGCAAAGAGGTAAAACAAACACAAAACTTCTGTCAATGTATAGTGTATACTTACGCCTGTGACTAACAAAATGTTGCTGAGAAAATACACAAAAATAATGGCCTTTGAATGCAAAGATTTTGATAAAGGAAAAGCGTTAAAATGCCAAGAATCGCCCAAACATGATAGCATACTCTTTTTTCATGACAGAAAATGATGCACGGTTGCTAATCCTGAAATTGCCGTTTTTGTGTTTTTCGGGAGTAGCTACTGCCAGCAACCTCTCTTTTTCAGCATTAACAATAGTTTGCCATCATGTTGGTATTCCAGTGTCCCTGGCATCTTTTCTCCGTTGTTTTTATATCTTGGTGGAAGGACTCTCCTTGCTCTTCAAACAGACTACTATGTTTTCAGAAAAATAGTTAACATGATTATGAAGAAAATGGATCTTCACACTTATGTTGCACCCTAATTGTTCGTAAGAATTTGCCAGCTGTTTTAAAAGGTTGTGGCAATTAAGAGCTTTAAAATTTCTGAGGAAGCTTTCGACAACTTCTGTGATGGACCGCCAAGCATTTTCTCCCGGGTTGTCACGGTAAGTTGAATTTATTTGTCCTGCATTAAACGTCGTATATGAGGGCCATCAGCAATTCTTGCCCTCAACTTTTCAGTGCTCAGTGCAGGGAACTTTTCACAAAAATATGCAAAGTAGTCACTTTCCCTATTTAAAAACTACATCATCAATCCTAGTTTGATACGGAAAGAAGGACGTAGCAACCAGTTTGGTTAAACCGAATGAGAGCGTATAATATTTGTTTCCCAAAATCTCAAATCCTTCTCACTTTGGCCAACATTCCTTAGTCCTATGCTCTTGGCGTTCCTTGCTTTCTCACAGACCCAAGCATTACGGTAATTCCTATATTCAGTTTGTTGCCCAACCAATATGCACAAATTATTCTAATTCACCGCAAATCATCAAACCATGTTCATGAACTGTGTTTCCAGGCACAGACTATCCTAACAGGATTTTATTGTAGTTACCACTTTTCAATAAGCTGCTACTCACTCACTATCTATGGGCTTGCGCAGTTCAACAACAACTCATAAAGTATTTCAGCATTTAAAAGCACCACCAGTGATTACAAGACCTGTTTTCAAGTTAGAAATGGTGGGAGGTAACTTTTGAAACTTTTGGCGAGGTTTTTCAAGGTTTTGCGAAAAGCTGCAAAATGTATGCTCTGTAGCGGCTAATCCTGACCAGTTGGAAAAAACGGATGCGATTTTTGGACTCAACGCCCCACAAACCCCCAAATCCGTTACAAACTTCAAGTCCTCAAAATCCTCTATACCGGTGTTCTTCTTTTATGCGAGATGTTGAAACCATTCCTTGGTTGCACTAGATCTAGGGGCAGGTGTTATGCAGCTATTCGGTTGTCTCAGCGTACAGAACCATCAGGCCATGCAGTCCATGAGGAGGTAGATGGATTGGTCATTGGAGGACAACATGGTCGACGGTTTGTTCTTCTGCGCCACACTCACAAGCCACAGAGGAGACCATACCTAATTTGTACAAGCAGGAGCGTAAACGTCCGACACCGGTGCGTTGGCGGTTAAGCCGGACCCAGAGTCTGAAACACCAGCCTCAAAATACAGACAGGTGACATTTATGGAAAAGTCACACTTCATTTAGCACTTTCATGAGACGTTACGGGCATTCTTCGCAAAACATCTATTTGTTTCATCGGTTGCGCTACATGCATTTGTAACCTGAAGAGTTTGTCTGTTTCCTTCAGCAATATACTGACTACGACCCACTCAGGTAAACTCTTAAACTATACCTGTTTACCCTAATTGAAGCTACTGAAAAGCTGCTACCAATTTCTGCAACTAGTCCCGGGGTGCTACTGTTGGTTAGTGATATTTAAAGGATATTCGCCACCACGATCGCTTGTGGTTACTTATCAACTTTGTTTCCAGAACAATTGTAAGTTTCCATTCAGGTCAGTCAGGCGAAAGGTTGTGAAAACGTCGGTGGCGTTAAGGGTCTTAGCAAAACTGTTTGAAAGTAGCAGGGCACACAAAAATCAAAAAAACGACTTTATTCTATCTGTGACTCCTCGTGGAAACTCTGAAAATGTTATAGTTGCGCAGAAAAACTGCAGTGATTGTAAACACCTGTAAGCAAGTGACTGAAAATGAGGGCATGCCAGTGGCAGTGAAGTGCAGAGAACTATAAGTAGGTACGAATGTAACGCTCTGTTTTGAGTCAACGCGTCGTGTTTTCGTTAATGTGAGTTTGTCGTAGTTTTCTTGTTTTAGAGAAAACTATTATTTGAGAACGACCTATTCTCCGGTATTTCATTTCACGTAGCTTGCTGTTTCATTTATTGATTCCAGTCTTGAATTTGTTTGCTTTCTCTTTCTTCGGCCTTTCACCTTTTTACACGTAAGCTTTGCCTGCAGATTTCAGGACTGAGGATGCGTATTGAGAGTGAATATGACTTCTTAACGTTAAACGTTTCAGATTCATTGCATTTCCTTGCCTTTGTGGATACCATGTAACTTGAGAAATAATAGAAGGTTGTTTTCACTGCAGGAAAACAAAGTTCAATGAAGAGCAGCGCTGTTTTTTTGTAACAGTGTTATGGACGCAAAGCTACGACACGTGCAGGTTTCTGGTAATGGCACTTTTGATTTTTGGCAATGCATCTGTGTTACGTGCGATTTTATAGGTCTTGCAGGTTATCTAATCAAACGTGCTTATGTTTACCAAACCTACTAAGGAAAAAACAACCAACTCATGAATGTTAAAACAAATTTACCCCAGAAAAGCGATAAGGTAACGAAATACACCGAGTTGTTGCAATCTTCTAACTACAGATGGGTTACACTATAGGTCGTCTTTCCTATAGGCTGTTGCTCGTAATTGAACAAGTGTCCGACCGTGGTCCCCAGGTTCTGGAGTATTTTCATCACAAGCACGCAAAAAATGACCAGTGTAAATTCCTGAAAGCCAAGGCTTACACGGAAGACTACATCGAAAAGGTTTGGATTCTAACAATTCAAAAACTTATGTTCGCTTGAATAATAAAGACCTTTGCAACCAATGTATCGATCTTCTTCCAAAAATTCCCGGAATGCACAGTGGACGCGGAAGCGGAGTGGCGGACATGATGAAAATCTGAAGCAAAACAGCACGCAAACTTCGGTTTGGAGATGGACTCAGTAAAAATATAACCTTGGAGACGGACTCAGTAAACTACTTGAGTTGTTTAACGACATTTTAGGAACCGTTTTGTGGCAGACACTGTCATATATGTTTGGAAACCTTGCCCAATACGTAGCATTGATGGCCATAATTTGTGCCTTACTTCACGGGTTACTGTTACCGATTACAGTAATCCGATTACTCATAAACAAACTCGGAGATGTCTAAAACTGTCTTCCTTGTTTTCTACAGAATAAGTTCATGCCGGACATAGAACAAGTAATCGTTATCTGTCACTGCACTAGAATGTACGCAAACCTATGTCCACGTTATGCTGCGTGTGCTGCGAAAAAGCGGGCAGAATGTTCGAGGGAGTCGCGGCGTTGGGGGAGAACCTGAACTGGCAAATCCAGGGCTGTACCGTTGTTGCTTCACATTCACATTCATAATCTGCATGCAACTGTGGGCAAGCCTTTACACCGTGATAAAACTAAATGGAACGTCAATAATTTTTGTTCTTCTTCCGTTTCTTCGCAAATAGATGAGCTGCCTAGTTGCGCGAGCAGCTGACCACGCAAGCGAGAATGCAAGCGGGGTGGGAACAAGGTTCGCGCGCAGGCGCTTCGCCAGCTCTCGAGAACTTGCTCACTGACGCCACCCAGCAACCGCTTGAGTTTTATGACTCCCGGGTCCAGGCGAAAGTCGCGGCTGTGACGCCTGTGGTTTCGCCTTTTGTTTTGCTGGGGGAGCCTGCCTGTCGTGCCGCCTCTACCGCGCCGTCTCCAGCGGCTTGCAGCAACGAATTGCTTGAAATTCCTTACGGCTTAGACGCCCACACTGTTGAAGTAGATCATGCGGTTTCGCGGCATCTCGACAGTGAATATGTTTACTTTGAATGTCGTTTTGTATTGTCGTCCTCATTGTACATATACTTTCAGAACAGCACGTGCATGGTGAACGAAGGGCTTTGGATCGGCCTCGAAGTGGCGAACACCCCGGCAAGTCATCGACAGTCGGCAGCACGCGCCATCAATTATCTGCACCGAATCTTTGATGTCATACCAAAGGTGTACGCCACCAGTGCCTTGTGCGAGTTCAGCCGCATGCGTCGGGAGGGTCAGCTGTACAACTCGCAAGAAGCTTTCGTCAACGAAGTTGCCATGTGTGCCGAGCTCAGGAGAGCCCGACCTCGTTGGGATGCAGAAAAGCACGGATTGCTGCGTTGGCGGCAATGGGCCAGGCGCTATAGCAATGCTCCTATTTCAGCTGAATTACGCTCTCACAACGCCCCACCGGGCGCAAGGGGAACATATTATACGTTCCCAGCAGGCTCTGATAACGTCTGCCTCGCACCACCACCGGGCGCCACACGCCCAAGGGTACCTGCCGCGAGCTCAATTGTTGCTCACTGCTTGCCACATGCCAAACAGGTTGCCACACACGATCCACCGTGCCCCAGCCGGACCTCTCTTTAAAAGGGAGGGGATGTTGTTGCGGCCTGTGGCCCAACTATACGGACAAGTACGTACGGACTGGAACCAGTGCTTTGTAATAGACTGCTCATTGAGCCATCCGGCTGGACACAAACCGTTCATATGTTCACACAGCGTTTCACGTAACACGTGACTCAATATTCAAGCCGTTTGTTGCATGGTGATTTCTGCTCGCCTTTCTGTGCATGTATTTACGATCTCGCAGAACCTTACTTGATCTTTTTTCGTCAGTAGTGCCGTGAGCGAGTTGTCGTGTGCCTGATCCATTAACTGTTTTCTGCGAAACGTTTGCTGCTGTATAGTCGTAAATGACAAGTCGCTGTTTGTGTTGATGGTCGATAGATGTTGCCGTTTTGCGTCATTAAAACCAGTGCAGAACTCGAGGCAATAAAGTATGCAGTGTCACCTATCAACACCCCTGCCTGTTTCGTGTCTCTAACAGCCGCGAGCCTGAGTAACGCCTTCGTCATCTCATAGGACAGCGTGAATCAGATTCACAGCTCGTGCTTGTGTGTTACTGAGTGAGAGACACGTCAACAGTACCTTACGGACAATCATGTCCTTGATGTTCTGGGCCCCTAGGTTTCGTCCGAACACTTTTCTTGATATTTATAACAATGTTGATTAATAAATGGCGTTGTTGAAGCGACGCTCATTTAAATATCTCCTATGTTAGGTTGTATTACTTTTTTTGCCAGATAATCGCTTTTCCGGAATATAACTTCAAACCTGTTCACTCAGAGTGAGGGTCCTAGGTTTGCAGATTTGTGAAATTTGAAGTTCGCCTCATAGCTTATTCTTATTTGTGGTTGAATTTTTGAAGTAATGTCAACAGAATTTGCAACTTTTAGGGCATTTTTATGAAGTAGGAAACTATATTCAGCCATTTTACATTTTAACCTTTGAAGGAACTCCTCTGTCAGTTTCCTAGAATTAGATTCCGCGTCCTAGAAAATTTTCATCTGCTTAGGTGTTACTAATGTACATGTAGAATAAAATAGCAAATATAGTTACTGATGTACATGAAAAATAAAGTACCAAGTACGTTTCGTGGAACACAATGCTTCCTTAACCTTTGCAGTTTTTCAATTGAAAGAAACTGTACAGAATTTATCGAAAGGGGTTTTCAGGGAACACATTCTAAACACCATCATTTTTCAAGATTTCTATGTACTCTTCCTCAGGAAAAACAACTTATTGTTAACGGTTAATATATCAGTGAGACGCTGTTAACTTTACAACGTAAAGATTTGAACAAAAAAGGACAACAATGATTTATATACAAGTGCAGGAAAGAGTGTTAGCTAGATGCAACAAACAGCCCATTTTCAAACAAATCAAAGTCAAATGCTTTGCTGGCATGAATAACAAGAGACTATGAAGAAGCACGAACGGGATATTAGCGCCAATGCTGCTGACTTAGCATTACATCGATAAGTCCTCCTTGGAAATATGCCCACAATGAATGTAAAGATCTGATGTAGATAGAACAAACTGTTGCAAATAAACTTCCACTTCTGAATTCGATTTCAAGCTCATCGGCATGTTGCTAAACCCAAAACTCGTTGTTTCAAAATTGTTTGACGTTTTCGTTGTTACACGAATCATTGATTAAAACTGTTGATTTTTATATCTTCTCTTTTTCAGGGCATACAAGTTGAAACGATCGTTATTAACATGTACAGTA
>Ga0210059_1009384_pt1 | contig 15301 bp, 8 predicted proteins | sample Ectturendosymbi2_FD_188042 | JGI IMG/M metagenome (GOLD analysis project Ga0210059, IMG submission 188042) | Ecteinascidia turbinata endosymbiont from Florida, USA - Sample 2 (SPAdes) (version 2) | ecosystem: Host-associated > Tunicates > Ascidians > Unclassified | place: Key West, Florida... | reverse complement strand
CCCCCCCCGTATCTATAACCTACGCGGCCTGACGTGCAATCTGACCTTTGCCCCTTTCGCTTTGATTTTGAAATTTGATACTTTGCTGTTAACTTTTTAGTAGAAAAATATTTCTCTCTTATAGTTTCGGAGTGAGTAAAACTAACCCCCCTCTGGAGTGGAACTGACCCCATTGTGGAAAAAAATCCTTCCGACACCCATGACTGTGCTGCTGCTTACGCTTCACTGCACAGGAGTTATTTGCCGATGACCCAGGGGCGTACGCAAGTTGGATGGCGTCCCCTGGGAATTGTTCCCCTCTTGCCCCCTCAGTACGTCCCTGCGATGGCTTTCAGGTGCTTTTTTCTCTTCGCAAAATCAAACCCCTCCCCTTGCTGCCACTTCTTGAAACAGGTCGCTCGTGTCCTTGTCTCGAAAGTCTCATTTTGCCTGTTGTGCAGATTTCATTGCGTCATCGCGCTTGTTACGTCACTTCAACGAAGCTCTCCAGTGCGTGGACTTGGCGGCGAAGCTGATACGGCTTCTTACAGTGCCAACCTTATCCCAGGTTTGTGTTGTGTGCGTTGAGGCTTTCATATCAGCAATACTGTCCGAAAATCACAGAATTTCATTAATTAAGTCAAGCTGCTGTGCACTCTCAGTTGCTTAACTTCAATTTTACAGTTTTTTGACTCGTATCTGCCGTTACCTTCTTCTGATTGCTCGACTTAAATTTCCTTCGATGTTTTCTCCAAAGTCGATACTTCTTCAAAAGCAGCAACGAAGAGAAAACCGTGATTTAAACGACATCGCGAGTCGGTCGTTTCGGAAATAACTTTTCACCGAAAGCAAAAAAAACCCCGAGAACAGATTAAACTGCCAGCAAAGATTTGCTGAAGGTGTTCTTTTTAGAACGTCCAAAAGATTATTTCATTAAAACGCTGGTGATTGTAAATGACTGTCTTCGATCAACGACTTCGCAAAACTACCAAGTTTCATTCTATAAGGAAATTCTGCTTAATTTTAACAACCCCGTTTCGTTGACGCAAACGCTTTTGGTCACTGGAAGTTTGTGACACATCAGTGCACGCGCGAAATATTGCAGCCGTGCACGCGCGTAATATTGCAACGGTGCACGCGCCAATTACTGCAAACGTGTACACGCGAAATATTGCAACGGTGCACGCGCGAATTACTGCAAACGTGCACGCGCGAACCGTGCATGCACGCGTGACATATTGCAACCGTGCGCGCGCGAAACATTCATTGCAACGCCATTGTGAATCACTCTCTGGTCAAAACCAAGCGAGCTTCCTGTAACCACCGAGGGTAAAAATTCATCTTAAAGCAAAGTTGTTTCAAACACGAAGCTCAGAATGTGCGCCGCTGACTTCGAAGCGACTAGGCTCAAAATTTTGTTTGCCCGCTCGCGTGACCTTCGTCTTAATCACGCAGCGCTTTTGTTGTCGCACAGGAGAACGTGAGTTGCCTGAACACCAGTCTCCTCATCTTCATTTTGGCACATCGGGATTCCCAGCTGGCCAAGTAAGTGTCCTCCAGTTCCAGTCAGCGTCGATGAAATATGCTTTTCTCTGCCTCAGGTGGAAACGCTACGTGCACAGTGTTGCTTTTGAAACGACGCCTGTAATTGTTATGGAACAATGGCGATTGGCGATTAATAGATTTGCTTGAGAAAAACAGTTGGTTTTTTTTCGACATCCAGAAGTTGGAGCCAGCGAAAAACGCAGTTTAGTGACTGTTGGGTAGTTTCAAATGACTCCAGGCGTGTAGCTGCGTTTGCGATTGGGTGCTGAGTCGAAGCCACAAACAACTCAACGGCTTGAAAAGCGATGCATTCATGCTTCACTAAGCGGCGAAATATTGTATTTTTTTTGATACAACATCTTGGTGCATTTCTAGAACACCTTTTACGAGGGTTTTTTTTAAGAAAAATGTTAGGTACCCAGTATGGACCTGTAGGGACCCGGTTTCTCTGATTCTAGTGATCCGATGACAATTTTCGCTGATTCTAGGGACCCGAATCGGGTCCCTAAAACGCCTTTAAAAAAACCCTGTCTTTTATTGTTACGGTATGAGTTGGGGCAATTGTGGGGGGATTTGGTCCCACAATCATTGGCGTCGGAAGGGGGGGCATGCCCCCTGGATATTGAATTTTGATGCTGCCTGTTGTGGTTAATAAGTGACGTATGCGGCCTTTAACCTAGACCTGCGTTCTTCACCTAATTAGAGTGGAAGCGCTGAGTTACTGCTTCAAGCATTCTTGTGCACCTACATGTGCTTGCTCCGTTCATTTAAATGTGTCTTTGATCTCTGAAGTCTAAGAATATAACACTTCCCTATTAACTTCCTCGTAGGAAAATTAAAAAAACATTTTCGGGTTGTCAGAATGAAATTTCACCACTGTTTCCCCCCCGCCCCCTGGAAAAAATCCTTCCGGCGCGCGTGCCCACGATGGAGCTGGTGGAGCCTTGGCATACGGCAGAACTTGGCCCGACACCACGGCTGATATTCTACGCCGTCTGACATTAATGCGCACTTTCGACTCCTGCTCAACGAACCGTCTTCGACGCAGATACTTGTCCTTGACACTGGACCTTCACGACGGCGCCAGCGTCCTTCGAAACCTCGAGAAGCTTCTGCGCTTCTGGAACGTCCACTATACGTTACCTGCCAAGTCCACCGACTGCCGTTCCCTAGAAACCGTGAGTTGCGCCTTGCTCTGTTATCTCTAGACAGGTATGGGAGCAAGCAAATATATGGGGGGTGCGAAGGATTTTTGGCCGAATTTCCCGCCCTCCCAAACTTGCCCGAAAAGTTTTTGTGCGCCTTTTGTCCACAAATTTTCTCCCACAAAGATGATGAAAATATGTTTTTGGTATGATTTTCAAAAAAGAAAAAGGCCTTCATGTAGTTTTGTGCAAAAGTTGGGTGCCATTTTTGCCCAAATTTTGAGGGATTTTGCCCAGGTGTTCAGGAATTTCGCCCGGATTTTCAACAAATCAAGACTTGTGGGGGTGCGCTTTCACCCCTGCCTCCTGCACCACTGTCTCTAGAGAAAAAGCTGTTGTGCAGAATGTATCTTATTCTTCGCACCTTCCTGCACGGGTGCTGTCTGGGTTAATGTAGCGCCATCTGGCGGCGTATATAAGTCGTGAGGCTAAGCGCATGCTGCCGCTCGTGTGTCAGTTGGACAATCAACTTCGATATTTTCGGAAGTTAAAACGATTATCTTGCCAGCAATCTGTTTGGTTGTCGCAGCATGTGTTCTTGGCATCAGGCAGTTATAGTTTCGATGTTCTGGTGAAATCAATTTGTTATTTAGGAGAGAAGTCTTTTCCGCATTTTAATTGTTGCAACTTCAGTGCCGGATTAAGGTAGCGCGGGGCCCGTAGCATTAAGAGCGCGGACCCCAAGTTCAAAAAAGCATCTCAACACCTGCAAAATCATGAAGCGCGTGGGCAAGGCATCCGTGTTTCTAGCTTTACTATCTGTATGCGCTATCTAGTTCGCATCGTGACATGGCAGTCTGAGTGTATCTTTCTGGCCGCCAGTGTTGCCAGATGGTCGTGACAAAAATCTGCTAAATAGTGTTACAAAAACTGCTATATTCTGCTAAAGGTCTTGTCACAAATTTTCAGCTAAAAACTTGCCTAGTTTTTTGTATGACACACAGTTCTTGACTATCTCTTTCAGATGGTTGCATTTTTTTAAACAGTATAATAATGGTCAGCGATAAACAATATGAGCATAGCTTCAGCCCTACAACATTCTAAGTCTGGTCTTGTAACTTTGTGTTACATTAGGGAGCATGTAAAAAGTTCTTTAGTCTTATCTGAGTGCTTTAGCTACCAGTTATGCCTTTTAAGCTCGCAGTACTTCGCTATGATTGCATTGTTGCAAACTTCGCAAAAGGCTTTTGTTGAACCAGCAGGATAGGCAGCAGGCATTCACGCAACTTTTGCAGTAAGTTCTGAATCTTGCAACCACATATGTCGAAACTTTTGGCAGCTTCGGTTTACCAGGAAGTTTTTTTACCAGACAGCACTACTTGCTAGCGTAACTGAACCACTTGGAAATATCGTGACGTGGGAATAAAACATATTCTACCTATCCTCCCTTTCAACCTAACGCGCTCACTAGCCACACAAGCAAATAATTTAGGCTTCACCAAGCTATCTAATTAATTACTTGTTATCATGATACAATCATCTGCTTGAAGCAGCTTATTTACATCATTATAAAAATTCCAAATAGTTGCAGGCAGCTGGTTGTACTTTGTCCAGGTGTTACCCAGTGGCAAATCTAAAGGGGACCTGGATGAGGCATGGATTTTGATTTTTGGCCCCCCAGATTTTTGGCTGGCCCCCTGCTTGGCCCCCCATTTTGTGCTGAATTTCACGTTCAAGTTCGTTTGACATACACAGCAAATAACTTTCAGCCAGCAAAATTTTAAACGATTTGAAGACTTTCTGGTGACGGTTCTGACGATATTCACAAGCCTATGTTGGGTTTGATAGGGTTAATCATAGCAAATCAATACAACGGAAAATCACCACGCAGGTGAGACATTTATGTTGGCCCCCACTTTTTTCCTTGACCCCGCAGTGTCCCCCCAGTTTTTTCATTCTAGAATCGCCACTAGTGTTACCCAGTTAAAAACGTCATGAAGAAGATAAGTATATTTTTTGATGAAGAAGGCGTAAAGTTTTCATCTTGAAAAACTCTTAGAATAGGTTTTTGGTCAGGAATTTGTTACCTGCTAAACCTGCGAAACGGTTGGCAAAATCCTGCTAGAAAATTAGCTAACTGCTAGATTGGAAAATTTTACAGCTAACAGTGAGAAAATCCTGTAAGATTTAGCAGCAAATCAGCTAAAATGGCAACACTGCTGACCGCAATCTTATGCCTTTTGTTACGTAACTATGTACAAAAAGAATCAAACAAGAGTTTCTGGACACAGACAGCGTTCAATTTAAACCTTCGCTTGCTACTTATGGCAAATTTAGCAAAATACTGACTTCTTGATTTCTTAGACTGAACAAATTTTTATATATAATGTAACAAATAATATTTATTACAGAAGACCGCGGGGCCCGTAGCAATTGCTACATTTGCTACTATTGTTAATCCGGCACTGTGCAACTTGTGTTCTGATTTATTCACTTTAATCTCGAGTTCGTTTGCTTTCTCTGCTCTTATTTTGGCCTTCCAACTTTTCACCTGTAAGCTTTGCTTGCAATTTTCAGGACTGAGGATGCGTAAGTTTGCGTGGAATCAATTTCCTATTAAAATTTTGCTGATCGATTCCTAGTTTACCCCATATTTACTTGAATATAGACATGTGCAAGTTTGAATCACCCCAAAAAGATGAAAGCAGACCCAGTCGGCTGATTCCTCGAAATCTTGCAGAAAATTTAGAGCTTTCATTTCTCGTAAATAATGTCTAGAACAGCTATGTCCAACCCAAATGGCTTACAGAGCCAAAAATTATGTCACTATCTTGACCAGGGCCGCACATTAAATGACATTTTAATGAGGGCCGCACATTGAGTGGCTTACTTTGATCTTAACAAACTAAATTTAACTTAAGCTAATGTGCACAAAGCGTGTTCGAATCCTAACTGCAATGGTAACAGACGTGATAAATTTGCATTGAAGACTACTTGCATCAAAAATGTCAAATTAAGATTATATCAAATCAAGGACTGTTTGTCAGAATGTAGGATGCTTTCACCACAGCGAACACCTAAACCGGGCCGCACAAAACCTTCGACTGGGTTACATGCGGCCCGTGGTTTGGACAAAGCTGTTCTAAACAAAGCCGAACCTTATTTTTGCGAAATTTCGTAAACAAACACGCCGCGTTCTCCGATGACATCACGCGCTGCGACGCATTTCCTCTTGTCATCGCCCCGCTGATGACGACATTCCAAGCTCGACCTTTAACCCGACGGAGCGTAGCGAACCGTGAACAATCCTCTTGTCGTTCAGAGCTCTGGCGTGAAGTTCGCCGAGTGGCAGGCGGTGGTGACGTTGCTACTGGACGATGACGTCACCCAGGTGACGTCGATCAAGCATTACTTGGCGCCGCCGACGGATACGCGACGCAAAGCACAGACCGTGCTGCAATGCAACCGGACGTCGTAACCCTGTTCTGGGGCCCGGAGGTAAATGTGTGGGGTCTGTGAGCGGCCATACCCGGCCTTCGGAAAATACTTGCGCTTTGCTGGGATGGGTGGCTTGATAGATGTATTCGCTAGGCCAGTGGTTCTTAACCGGGGGGCGTCAATAAATTTCCAGGGGGGCGCGAGCCCTTACGCGCCCTAAAACATGGAAAGTTTGATCAATAAATTTACCAATAAATACGTTTGTTTTTAAAACTTATTTGAAGTCAACAGGGCTTTAAACAAAGGACGATTATTTAAGGGAGGTGTGATAGAAAAAAAGTTAAGAACCACTGCGCTTGGCCTTTGCTCCATTGGCCATCTCGTCAAATGAGATGGATCCGTTTCTGACTGCTGGTGCGTTGGCCGCTCCGTTTCTGTCGATTCGCGTCTTGGCTAATTTGCTTAAAAAACTAACAACTTGGAATTTGGTTTTCTTTTGCCGCGATGGGAAAAGGGCAACAGCCTCAAAAGCTTGTTTGTCGAGTTGTACCGTGGCTGTCTAACAAGGCTCTTGTTGCACGGGTTTCCGACTGAAACCAATGCTTCTCTCAAACGCCACGAATAACCCCCCGATTTCGTGTGTAGGTGTGTTATGGGTGTCGCAGCACTTTCTTCATTTGATCTCGCGTTCTAAAGTTACTCGTCGGCGAATCGAGAACGCTTCGGGTGGGGGGGGTATTGTTCCTCGTGATTCTCTGATCCTTCGCAACAATCTTTTCCCGTCGCAGGAACAGCAGATGACGTCAGCGACCGCTATTGTTATTAATACGTTTTGTGACGTCGGCTGATTAGGCGGATTCGCTTTCTTGGTCACGTGGTCGCGAGATCACGTGTCTGGTCACGCGACGTCGTTAACCTCGGATGACATTAAAAACCAACCCGAGCGTTTGCGCTGCGCTCATCACGTTCGACATTAGAAATGCTTGCGTTTGTTATTTGTTTAATTTTTAATATTTCGTTTGTTGTTTGCTTGCATTTCTATTTGTTTAAATTATTGCTATTCCGCCGCTGCATCTCAAATCTTCGCTTTGTTATTCGTCTAACTTTCTGCGAGCGGCAGAAACGCCAATAAAAAAGAGCGACATCTGCCACTCACCAAGCGAGTGGCAAGTGGCAGATCTTGCTCTGCTTGTTCGTCAATAACCGATCTCGCGACGAACAACACCGAGTGAAATCTTGTGTGGCTTTGCGCCGCACACGTCAACAATAAAATGCTAATGTTTCGGCGAAATACCTTCAACAACTTTTGCTCTCAGCAGAAATCACCAGCGCGCAAGCAGCCAACGTACAAGAACACAGAAAACCGGTCTGCAAAAGTGTGCAAAATTGGATACTTGAAAAAAAACGCTTTTAAAGCACTTCATCCTGATCAGGTGTTCGACTGTTCGTCGTGATGGCTAGTGCGAGTTCAAGCGACCGGCCTCAACACCACTATTGTGTCGTCACAATTCGGAGCCACCTCCGTCTTCTAATACAGTACCACGACGCTTTCCGTTCCTGCGATTTGATTGGCCCGTGCCGCGTGGCATCGAGATGGCGAAACACTTGTCTTCTAAACACTGGTGTCGAATAATTTCCCGTGATTCGCGAAAGGCTCTACGCACAACTAGTTTGTTTCCGGTTACAACCGGATTTTTGAGCGGAAAGGTTGAAGGAGAGTAACTCTTGTGTTCCGTAGCGATTTACAGTGTTACATGTTTTTGTTGTCTTTTTTCTTTGTTTTTTTATTTCGTCACCATTCGTCTCTCCCCCGGTTGCGATATCCAAATCAATTTTGCCCGGCTTCAAATCTTCACACGCCCCCCCCCCACATAAGGACCGCCGGGGGTGTTGTCAGAGTGAGGAGGAACACACGCCCCCCCACATAAGGACCGCCGGGGAGGTTGTCAGAGTGAAGAGGAATCGCAATTTTACGTCAAAGATTGTGACACCGGCCGTTTCGAAATGAAATGCATTCGCCTGTTTCGACAATAGAAGGAGGAGGGGTTAGCAAGAAAAATATTTCAGAAACATCTCTTGTCAGTCATAAAACCACAACATCTGATTCGCGTATAAAGTCAAAGGCCCGGACGGCGTCGAAAGATGCCGTGATAATAGGTCGTGTTTGAACTTGTAAAACAAATTAAATCCTTAGCGTTTGTTTCTTAGGAAATGACTGTGCTTTTGCCATACTTTATGACAGGGCTGGGGAATCTGCGGCCCGTGGGCGAAATGCGGCAACATTTGAAATGGGCCGCGTCAGAAAATGTACTACCTACGTCGCAACAAAACATCACACCTAAACGAAACTCCATGATGAGCATGTATTTGGACAGTTAGTCAAGAGACATCTTTCGCGCTCGTCATGGTTTTCCTTCCTTTCCTCAGGAAGATTAAGTTAGAATTTTAGCATGGAAGTAATTTATGTTCGCGGCCTGCCTGCAGCATTCCACATTCCATGTGGGCCAATGGCGGTAAATGGGTCCCCCACCCCCTGCTTTATAAGAACACACTCTCGCATGTAAACACTGCTCACGTCTCCATCGTGACAGCGTTTTGGCCCTTTCAAACTCAGGTGATTATCCAAACAACATGGTCTGACTTGATTTTCAACAAAGTGTTTTTTTGCCAGGTTTCTTTTCATAAATCTGTTCTGATGTTTTTTGCACAATCACTCAGTGCCTTAAACGGCGTTTTTCGTTTGCCTGCAGCAGCTCATAGTCGCAGAGTGAAAATTCTGTCCGTCGGCACTGCTGACACCATTGGCTAAACTGAGCAATCGCTCCTATAAAATATTAAATTCGCATTAGCTTTGTTTCTTGAGACGGAATGCTGTGTTTTAATTGCTTAAAATTTTGCCAAACCGTCGCTTGCAAGTTTCGTTACCCCTCAAAACTTCGCTCCCTGCGAAATGTTCACGCGGTTACGCTTTGGCGTGCCTTGAGTGCAGATAAATACTCTCAAAGCGATAGTACATCCCTTGAAAAAGGCCTGTTGATCTTTCACGCTTTCTCCCGCCCCTGAAACTGTATCTTCGTTTTTCGAACGTCGCCTGCTTGGCATTTCCTGCATTGATCTCAACGCCGATTCTTCAAACCGGGACCGTCTGTTTTCCTTCCAGTCAGCTTTTTCTTTTAGTCCCATAGACACGCTTGAAAAATTTGAACTGATGTACCTAGTAAACAAGGACGCCGGAAAGCGGGGCAATGACGGGGGCATTGCTCCTCCTGTCCTTGCATAGGGGGACAACGGGGGCAGAGGTGCCTTTTGGTAACAGTATCACTGGTCATTTCATGGTTTATAAAGATCGACTTGAAACAAATTTATTGCAGCTGTTCGCGCACCCAGAAAATTCAGAATGGTTTTCTATAATTTTTGTTATCATTTTTGAGGTCAACATTGTTGCTGAACAGAAACAAGCTCAATGTGCAACGATTTTTTTTGCTTTTCACAAATTTCCATTGCCTTCAACTCTTTATTGCCCCCCCTGCCCCACAGCTTCCCCGGCGTCCCTGTTAGTAAATGTGACACATAATTTCTTTCGTGCCAATATGAAACGCTTGAAATAAAGTTATTGCTTCTTACTTGCCTCCACCTTACCCTTTCAGCTACAAGTATGCACGTGATGCTTTGCACTACTTGTCTCCATAGTTACGAACCTTGTGGACGTGTCCACGTTGGCGCAGTTGCTTTCAGTTTGTGGTGCACTGCGCAGTGGAACTCTGTTGCCACTGTCAATTTCGCGTAGTATAATAGTTAAGTTACTGTGAACCGCAAACCTCTTGTATCGCACTCCAACGCATAGGTGTAGCAGGCAAATTTTGGGGGTGCGAAAGATTTTTGCCTGAATTTCCCCAAAGTTCCCCGAAAAGTTTTTGGGCAACTCTTTGTGTGAGCATTTCCTCCCACACATCATTTTTGGGATGACCTCCAAAAAAAGGTCTGCATGTGATTCTCCCCACGTTGGGCGCCATTTTTAGTCGCATTTTCAGGTATTTTGCGAACATTTTCATAGATTTTTGCCCAGATTTTCAGGGATTTTGCCCGGATTTTCGACAAATCAAAACTTATGGGGTTGCGGTTGCACCCCCGCCTCCTACATCAGTGCTATCCTGCGGCGGAGCTGGAGCTGGAAAAGGTACCTTGCAAATTACTTTTCTTGTAGCATATCTGCAGGCGCCCGGGATTACGTTGTTCCCGATGACGTGCAGCTTTTCGCTCGAAACATCTGTCTAAGCATCGGCTTTTTTTGCGACCTCCGCCATTCTTCGCCAAATATACTGCATGGTAACCAAAGTATCTTCATCGTTGAAGACCGCCCGCCAGCGTCTGCACTGAAACGCGACACGTTCAAAGGTCAACAGAGGTTTAATGTCGTCGTGGCGACAGGTCCGTCGACACGGGGGCATTCGGGGGAAATTCCCCCCAAAACTTTTTCTGCCCCCAAATTTTGTTCTAGAAAATTTATTACGGGAACATCGAATAAAAACAAAAATCTCTCCCGCCTCACAAATGTTTTGCTCCCCGCAAACCGTTTGACCTGGCTACGGGCCTGGGTGGCGATGAGTCGCAAGGTAGTCATCCTCGAATTGATTCTCTTGAAGTATCCAGATAATAATGCTTTTTGATAGTGTTTCTGCAACGTAGGTATGATTTCGTTTAGCATCATCCTTTTACTCTTTCCACGCACGATTGGACAAACGCCGGAAAAGGTGGTAGGTTGTGGGTTCAATTCCCGGTCGGCTCATACTGGAGAATTTACAATCGGTGTTTGCGGCTTGTCCAGCCTCTTGCTCGGCGCTAATGAATGCAAGGAAAGGTTCGCGCGCGGTGCTACCATTGACTCGCCAATACACCATTCAATAAGAAAATAGCTGCATGGCCCCCTGCCGCAGACTGCGATGGCGTCGTTGACCACTCATGACACTCCCTCAAAAGGAAGTGCAAATAGCGAGTATAATGAAACTGAACTCGCGACAGTGGCGAAGCGAGGGTAAGTGCCGCTCTTCTCCGCCTCAAATATGCGTACAAGAATTTAAAATGAACGAAGATCATGTTTCGTACTTATTAAATGTATTGGGAATATTAGAGCATCTTGAACGTCAGAATCAAACACTCACAAACTGTAAAATGGGTCTTGTTTTTATTCTCGATTATGGATCAAGCTTGTTTGCCACGTTTCTCATCACGACTCTTCCTTTTTTCTGCCTTGTTTGAAGATGCATCTCAATGGGCGAGGTATATTTCGTTAAGTTTTCTTCCCCGTTGTTTCTTACATAGTCTGCGGTAAACCACACCTCTAAGCAACACTTTCGCTGCCCGTGTACGAATTATTCGGATTTTGAGCTCCCGCATTAGCCGCTATTTTCGCGCCGCTTTGCAACTCCATAACTCGCCAGTCGATTGTGCTAGAGAACTGTTCAAACCCTCATAAGATGCGGCAAGTCTTGCAGATTGCAATGAAAAATATTGGATTTCGGGTTTTTTGTGGGTGAAGTCATAAGCTGGATAGTTCTTTGGCCATTTTGGCTCAGGTTACCTGGGCCCAACCGCAAGAGGGAAGTATTTCGCTCAAGTATTTATTGGAAACTTGGCTAGAATCCCAGTCTTTTGAGCCTTTGATCGGCTTTCTAGCGTTTCTGGTTCAAAAATTATGGCCTAAAAACAACAGATCAATTATCTAGTTAGTGGATTAATTATTTTTTTGATATCGGTAAGGCATAAAAACTCGTTACACAACAAACAAATGTGAAGATGTATTGAAAAAAATATTTTGTGATTACAATGTATTATAAGCCTCTCCCAAACACGTAATGCCAAAATGTTGCGATGTTTTTAATTTTTCTATTTTCACAATGGTTTAAACCTATTTTTGGATCTCACTGGAAGTAGTTACTAAAAATATAAAAAACTTGGCCGGAGAGCGATGATGGCTGAAATTTGGCCTAGTGTAGAAAGATGTTAGTTTTGCAACCGTTGTGGTGTCATTGCTCACCGTAAAATTTCGGTTTTCGGGACTCCGGTTGCGTCATTTTTCATTTTGTCATTTTTCGTCATTTTATATCCGCAATGAAGATCCGCTACTGACGGATATCCATCTTTTACAGGGAACCCATTAAAAGCACTCCCAAGCAAGGATTGTGTAAACATACATCAGAAGTGTGTTCTGTACTGTCAAAACCACTACATGTTGATTTTTTTTTCAAATAAACTGCCTCAAAAGTTTCAAGCGAAGTGGAACATGTCACGATGCTGTGGTATCATCATAGGCTATGCGATGGTCAACACAGTTAATTAATGAGCGAAATAACAATGCACAAAAGGACAACTAAACTTACAGAAGGCACAAACATTCGGAAGGCAATAGCTATGCACTGAGGTAACCGCAAGTGGGGGGCGGTAATACTGGTCAGTATGTTGGGGGCGACCAAAATCAGATCAAACCTGCACACAGGCCAATGTGTTAGCAGCGTTCCCGCCAGTCCCATCGCCATGTGGGTGTGGGCTTATCTCCCCAAACAAAGCTCTAAGCTCCCCAATTTGAAATATGAAACACTATAAATCAGTTGAGTTTTCCCCCCGAACAAACGCAACCCCCCCGAAGAAATGCAAAATCCCCCGTTTGAAAACTTTCTGGCGACGGTTCTGGTTCCCGCTGAACATGTCCGCCAGGGACAGGCACTGGTGGAGTCACTGTCGCTCTCTGGGGTCATCAGACACATCAACAGGCTTCTTTGCGAGGCTGCTCAATAAGGGGCGGTGGACTTATCATACACACCAGTGCTTTCGATTTCGACTGGTTGACAGTGGTAATTGTTAAGGAGCCGAATGTTGATTAATTGATGTCTTGGGATTATTTCGTTCATTTTTCCCATGGTCCCCTTTCAATTGCTATTAGTGATTTTGTGGTATATTATTTGCTTTTCCAATTTTTTGTTTCCATAAATTGGTACGTCAATAACAAATCTTTTGATCTATATTGAAACCAAAAGACTGTATTTAGATGCAACCGTTTTAGTTCGTGGGTTCGTTTCATAGCTGCATCAAGGACGATGTTCACAAGTCTAAGCTTGTTTGATCTCCCTAGTAGACTTCTGAGGGCTAGCAAATACTATTTAAAATGACAACACACTGATAGTATAAATAAAGTCATTTTTTATTGAAAATAAGACATTTGCAAACTGTAAATTAAAACACTTACCAATTTGACAACGCATGAAATCGAACGGACTCTCTCGAATCAGATTCACAGACACAATTCAATTTCTGGGATCATCTTTACAACCAGCAAGATAATTTTGAAACCTCTAAAGTAAATTTCTTAGCTGAGAACCTGTCGTTACATTAACTCGTCGTCAAATGAATGACTTACTGTTGTGGAGAAGGGCTTTTGACTAGTTTAATCGTGATGGGCGTTTCCAACGTTTGAAGTTTCGTTAATCAAAAGGTTGTCAGTCAGTTTCCGAGTTTACAGTCACGATTTCAACGCTTTTGGTTTTGTCGACATTGCAGAGTTTTTATGTAAACAAGTTGAGTTTGTTGTTGGGATCATTTGGCAACAAGGCTTTTTAAATCTTGAAATATTTTATATTTTGAAACGACCCAATTTCATTTGGACAACCCAACTTTATCGTTTTAGATGTTATAAATTAACTCAGATAAGGTTAATTTATCATGACAGGGATTTATTTGGACAAGCCAAATTTATCGTTTTATGTGTCAGAACTTCACTCGGACAAAGCCAATTTATTGTCCAGAGTGACAAGGATTACCTCGGACATGCCACCCATATTTGACTGAAAACAAGTCCTTCTAAGTGACTTGTCTTCAGTCAGAAACTCAAGCTGCTGGGAGATGATATGTGTCACGCTCAGTCCCAACAGCACTCACAACCAAACCGTTCGAGCTTTAGCTTGGTTGCAAGGCAGAGTTTCGTTTTACTTCTGCAGCAAAACCAAAAGTGGTTTAGACTACCGAAGGAGTTCATTTGCGGAGATCGACAAGCGAACTGAACTTGACTGCGAAAATCGGCCCTTATATACCCAAGTTCACTGGAAAGTCCCTAAAAAAATCATGTGATTTATGTCACGCACAGGATGTTATATCATAACTAGTTCACGCCTCAATCATGCGACGTCCCATGGCGTGATCATGTCTCCATTGTCTGTCAAGGTCAATTTGTCTATATCATCATCGAGTTGCTGAAGGAAACATTTCCATCACGTGGTTCACTTTTGGTTGGTTTCACTTTTTCATTTGAAGTCTCTTCAACTTTGTTTCTGTTGCTTCAGGCTTGAAATACATTTTTCCTGTTAGGATGTAATGTTTTATTTGTAGTAGACAATTTTCTGTCTGCTACACGTCACACTTTTCCTAGTCTGTATCTGTGTATTGTAAGCTACTGCTATTTTTACTTTTTTATTCACAGTATGTGCCTCTTTCTGTTTGCCTCGGTTTCTGCAACGTTTCTGTCTCAACTAAATGGCTTCTTCATGCTTTTCACAATAATTGTATTACAAAATACAACTAAGGTGAGATTTCAACCGACAACACTTCGGACAGCAGTAACAGTCACTTCCCACCAGTGATGAAAGTAGAATAATTTTCTTACCGGAACGATCCAGTATTTGTCAATACCAGACCAAAATTTCAGCCATAATTGTGAAAAACAATCAAGAGCAGGTCTACTTTGGCCCCACCCTGCATTGTACAATTTAAAAACATAAAAAAACGTACTGTGTAATTTGAAAACAATCATTTCAAAATCAACCAAAAAGTGTTAATGGCTACGTACGTATCCTACGGAGACTTGCACTATCTCCGAAAGTGGTCAGGCATCGCAACTTCAGTTGTCTAAATCAGTGCTTCTTAACCGGGTGAATGGCATCGGCGTAGCTAGGGGGCCATGCCCCCGCAAATTTCAGAACATATAGTCATTTTGTGTTTGAGCGGCGGTATCGCAAACAAAATAGAGTTATTTATCCAGTTCACCAAAGTTCACCAAAGGTTGTTAGGTTTTGTTTGTTTAAAATTTTGTTTAAATCTTACCTGTGTAAACTGTACCAATCAATATGACTACAAGAAGGAAGAAAACGTCGCGGGATGATCTGGAAAGCATTGCTGAAACGCTTGACAAGCTCACAGACATGATGGAC
>Ga0210059_1009383_pt1 | contig 15301 bp, 7 predicted proteins | sample Ectturendosymbi2_FD_188042 | JGI IMG/M metagenome (GOLD analysis project Ga0210059, IMG submission 188042) | Ecteinascidia turbinata endosymbiont from Florida, USA - Sample 2 (SPAdes) (version 2) | ecosystem: Host-associated > Tunicates > Ascidians > Unclassified | place: Key West, Florida... | reverse complement strand
CGCGCCCTGAGAAGGGCGTTTGATGACCCACCCCATGCCGAACACATCCAGTACGGGTAGCAGCGGTTGCTCTCAAGTTGACAGATTTGGTAAGCATTTCGAGAATTGCCGCAACAGGGAGGGCCACGTGAAGGCATTTGTCTTCTTCCCCACAAAGATGCTCAGCAAGATTACGGTAGCGCTTTCCGAAATATTTGAGGCAATTGCGACTCATACTGATGCTGCGTTGAAGCGGAATGCAAACGACCGAAATGTCCTGTTGTTTTATCAAAACCACAGACAATCGTTGAGGGAATGCTAGCGTCGGTGCAAAATTATCGTCAAGCAACCTATATTTTGTGCCTAGGGACACCATATTACATTTCACCGGAAATTTGCGAGGGAAAGCCATACGATGCGAAGTCAGACATCTGGGCGCTCGGCTGCATTTTGTACGAAATGGCAACAAGGCAGCGAACATTCGAAGGCACCAACCTCCCCGCGCTTGTCAATAAAATAATGAACGGCCAGATCGCACCGATTCGAGGCGATTATTCTGTTGAGATGCGGCGGCTGGTCAAAGATATGCTTAACAAAGACCCAGAGTAAGTTTGTCCTGAGTATTTATTCAAAAGTAATTGTTGGTGAAAAAGGTTTCCTGTGAGTTTGGCACATTTTATGTTGTCAATTTGATTTTTTTTTGTTGAAACAAAAAAACGAGATTTTGCTTACGATACGTAACTGTAAAGCTTTTTGATGCTTTTTTTGTCAGATTGTACATTGTACAAGGTTCCCACGCGGTATTGAAAGTATTGAAAAAGAATTGAATTTCAAAATCGGTTTTCAATACCTTGAAAAAGTATTGAATTTGGCCAAAATGTCCCTTGAAAAATATGGAAATTCCAAATGGAAAAGATCAGAAGTGTAAAGTAATACTTCACCAGCTACCTCAAGCTGGATTTACTCAAGATCATGACTGTGATGTGATCTTAACCAGTTCGATAATTTTTTTATCTTGGCCCCAACTTCGGATTGTCAGTTTTTTCAAGAGGAAGTTAGTATATGTTTGAGTTTAGTTTACTGGCACAAACACTGGATAATTGCATGAAAAGTTTGAGCCATAAAGTTGAAGCGCTGTAGCACCGATAAAAACCTGATAAACAGGTTGTCTCGTCGGGCACCCCTGAACAGTTTCATGATATTCTATCATGGTTTAAAGTTGAAGGTCGAGTTATTGGGTAGTTAAGCTGGTTACATTTTTAAACGGGCTGCGGTCCGCTAGATGTTCAACACAGTTCCGCAGAAGTGCTGGGGTGCAACCGGTATCCGCGTGGTTTGCCCAAACATGACAGACAAAGTGTAAATCCAGCTAAAATGAAACTTTGGCCCGGTTTCCATAACTCCTTTGCATTCAAGCAGACAATCGTTTCTGTTTAGAAGTCATTTATTTCAAACATATACATGGTGACAGCCAGAACCGTCGACAGGAAGTCTTCAATAGGGAGGCTTCACGTTTGTGCAAGACGTCTTGGCGTTCTAAGATTTGATAAAAATTGCACTGATTTATAGTGTTTCGTATTTCAATTTGGGAGAGTGGAGCTTCAGTTGGGAGTCTAAGCCCACCAAAGCCCCCCGTGGCGACGGGATTGGTGACAACTTCTGTGATTTCTGGTCTGTTGTGAAGCTCTTGTTGCTGCTATCACGTGGACAGGCAACCGTTGAACGAGGTTTCGTTATGAACAAAAATATGTTTGATGTAAATTCATGTGGTTCACATCTAATTGCGAGGCGGTTGGTGAAGGATACTGTAGATTGCTAATTTGGGAGGATTAAAAAATGTCACTATTGGGAAGGAACTTTTGCAAGCTGCACGTGGAGCCAGAAGTTGATACTTTGCACATCTGGCTGAAAACAAAGACGCCGAGGAAAAAGTCAGTGAAGAAGAAACTTTAGAAAATGAAAAAATCCAGGGCTATGGAAGCCGGAGCCTAAGTAATTTTGGATGGCTGGCGCCGGAGTCTGAAATTTGGGTTCCAGTTCCACAGATATCAATTGTGGAACATGTGAATTATACAAATAATACAAGTTTTTTTCCCCAATATTTTGGACCAAATTGTTCTGGAGCCGGAGCCAAACACTTGTAGATGTTGGAGCCGGAGCCAAAATTTTAGATGCCCGGAGCCAGAGCCTGAAATTTGAGTACTGGCTCCACAGACCTGAAAAAAGCACAGAATGCCAGAGAATGTCCAAGCTCTTCACAAAGCAGCCAATGAATTCGCAGAAAAGCAGATTTAAGTCACTTGACACCACTTACACAGTCAAACAATTTCTGAAAAACTGCAGGCATATAAGAAAAAGCTCTTGCTGATCTAGATGAACAGCTAAAAGAAATGCTACGTGATTTAGGTAGTGCTGAGTAGATACATTCAGCAGTGCTCGATGGTACGAAATGTAGATCAGGGTCTGAAACTCAAATAGCTCCGAGGGCAAAATGAGGGCTTACCAAGTACTCAGAGGGCCGCAGTATGACGCTGACGCAACGAAGGCCGTACCAGAATTTCGCTAGAAACAGCTTTTGCATCCTATTACCTGCTGAAGGTGTCATAGGTTATAGATAACTCATTTTTAGCCGCCTCCATGTTTGTTTAAATTGAAGTTGTTCACTCGCTGGTCGAGAACTCTTAAACATCGATGAATAAACGAAATAACTTGGATGTTAATTATTTAAAAACTCCCAAAAAGCAGCACCAGCCACACTCATTACCCGCGGGCCGCATTTAAAACCCCTGGTGTATATGCAGTTTGCTACAGTGTTCTGTTGCCTTTTGTGCAGTGTTTCCTTCAGTTTTTTTTGGGACCTCGTGTTTGTGTGTAGACAAGGCAAACCAACTTAATTGCATTAGGTTCGTTTAGATTGAGGCAGTAAGTCTTCAGACACTGATTCTTTAAATCTTGTTTTTGTAGATTAGCACAGTTTTGCTACAGGAAAAGCAGTTCATAATATTTGCGCAGTGTTGTCCAATGTGTAAAATTGTATTTCATGATTAAGAAGTTGAAAAATGAAGATAAGGCATGGTATTGAACTTTTTTAATTTAGTATTGAAAAGGTATTGAAAAAGTATGGAAAATAATTTTTGAAAATGCGTGGGAACCCTGATTGTAGGATTTTTTATATGATGATTATCATGTTCAGCGAAAAAGTGCCAACATTTATCAGTAACCGCGTGTGATAGCAGGTGAATGTCTTGTTCTGTTATGCCGAGCCGTTCGTTCATCTCACGAACAAGTACATTATACCCGTCCGTTCAAAAATCACGGGAGTGTTCTTTACTATGGATGGCAGGCATTACAAGTATTGTCACATGGTTTTAAACACTAAAGCTTCTGCTCAATTTGTCTTGTGCGTTTGTGTTATAAATTGCTACAGTGATCGCACAGAAAAATCCAGTGTAAAATATTTTTGGACAGAGTTAGATTGTCGGTTGATACACTACAGCACGAAACGCTGTTTTTGCCCACTATTATTTTGCCATTTAAGTTGCCTCGTGTCTTATTTTCAAAAGATAAATCGCGACTATGTTGCAAGCTGCAGGACAATGTTATTGGATAGCCATCTTTCAAAGTGAGTGATTTACGAAAACTAGAAAGAAAGAATGTTCCATGATACTCGCTTTCTACTCCCTTTAGAGCAGTGGTTCTTAATTTGGGTTCGACGGGGCCGTTTCAGAGGTCGACGAAGGTCATCTGAAACATTACTAAAAGCGTGGCTATATCACAAGTTAACCATGGTCACCTTTGTATACCATTAATTCATTTCAGTAACCCATTTTACTTTCTGTTATATTGGGCAAAAGTGGTGCGCGACAAAGGCTTGGAAAACTACGTAGGGGTTCGGTGTGTTTATAAAGGTTAGGAACCACTCCTTTAGAGTGTCACGAGTGGTCTTGGCGGGCCACGCAGCTACTTTCTCAGTGAATGGTGCACTAGTTGCAGACCAATCGCACTGCGTCCTGCCGCAAGTCTTCCGACTGGAATTCGAACCCAGCCCACAAGCATCTGTAGCGCGTGCTCCCTATCCCACACGGCCATTTAGAAAACTGATTATTTGCAATAAACGAAGCTTTGCTGCGAGTTTCTTCAATGGAGTATCTTGAAATGATATTGTTTGGTTGTATTTTCTAGATCAGCGGGAATCGTTAAATCATGAGCCACTATGCCCAAGAACCTCGTTAAAATAGGTGCTCTACTAATACTTTAAGATGGAGCATCGGTGTCCAGTGCAGGAGCTTCGCAAACCTTCGATTGAGCTGTTTTCTGATATTTTTGCTTTCGTCAAAGCTTACAAAGAAATGCTCAAAGCACCTGCGCATCGGACAGCTCACTTAATTGCGTTCGGTAAACGTCACTAGTTCAGTTTTCCGCAACTCAGGCTTGCCAGGAAACGAACAATCAGCTTTGTTACGCGTTTTGCTCCAGGCAGAGACCAACCGCCAGTGAGCTGGAATCGAAAAGGCTTCCGGAAATGATGGCGCGCTACCCTTGCGATGAGCGGCCCCACCTCACGCCCGGTTCGAGAAGCTCGGGTGAGCGAAAACAGGCCGAGGGCACGCGATCGGTTTTGTACCTTTACAACACGTCGCTCATGAGTATTTCGCTGGTGGATGGCTTGCCGTCGAAGATAAAGATCAGACAGGTACACTGCACTCGGATGGAGTTTGTCAAAATATGTTTTTTGCGTTTTTTTTCTAACCAGTTCTGCTCCAGGTCTTGGATAGTGTTTATATTTGAGTTTGTTGGATGTTTCGCAACGTGCGTTAAAATACTCTGCCCCCAGCGATTACTGCACAAGATAATTTTTTCAAAATATTTGTGTTCTAGTAGCGCAACACAGATATTTACTGTAAAAATGGGACTGCTTCTAATTTTCTGAAGCGCCCTTCTTAACAATCTGTTTGGTTACCTGTCCTTCCTGGACACTCCTGCTGTTTCACAGTAAATAAGAAAACAGTTGCTAAAGCATTTTTTTACGTTCAACGGGTTTTGTTTACATTGGCTTCACTGGCAAACCAGGTAATCGCCACGTCCTTCCAGCAGTTTCAGTTTTGCAGGAAGTCCCACTGCCCTTAATCGATCTGGTTAACGAACGCCACCCTGTCTGAAATTTCCACCTGCCAGTGGACTCTGATGTCGTCGGTGGCAGAAGTGAATTTATCTATAAATATTCAAGTATGTACTTTCCACGATGGGTGTAAGCAAGGAATCGATCAGCAAATTTTTTTTTTTTTTTTCTATGAATAGTGTCAGCAAATTTTTTTTTTCTATAAATAGTGTCTGGATGCGAGACGTGCACTTTCCTGTCATAACAATTGACAAGTGTTATCGCCATATTCCACATTTTCGATTGCCTATCTGCTCATTGCACAGTAGAAAAGTTTTTATTCGTCCTTTTGCATTTATGTGGAATTCAGATTTTGTTCCTGGTTTTCAACTTTATGTGGCGTGATATCCAATAGGAAAAACAGTTATGACATCTGTTTGTTGTAAATGGCTCATCCGTTCGAACGGAAGCTTTAAAAACTCTTGGACAAAGCCCATAGTTTTTCGTATTTTACGAAGGCTACTGCTTTTTTCGTTTAAAAACAGCGGGAGTCGACGGTGTTTTCCTTTTAGGGTTACGGATATGGTAACAGCATTACTACCACGCCCTTGTTACAGTAGGAATAAAAAGGATTACTGGTTTTTGATGTTTGTATTTAACCCTTAACCACGTCCCTCTCACTTGTTGGATTGTCGTGGGCGGTAACGACCTCGATCAACTGGACTTTTAAGGAGGATGAGGCCTCCACCTTACCCATGACCGTACCACATGGCGGGCCCTATTGGATCTGGTTGGTTCGCACGGCGGACCAAGGGACAACGCCCATGAGATCCGATGATGATGGTCATCTTTTGATCAATGTACATGCTTGAAAAGCAAGCATCTGCGTTTGGTTTTAAGCTCAACTTATGTTTCGTGTGATTTCTTTGCTATCTGTAACCGACTGAGTCCGCGATTGCATACAAATAATGAAACTTGCGTTTGAAACTGGCAACGATCGCCGATCACAAGCATTGGCCTTAGAAACAAACCAGCATTCTTTCCTTGCAGGTGGCAGTAGGTCGAAACCACGTCGTGGTTGTGGCCATGGAGAGGGTTGTGTACACTTGGGGAGAAAACAACTTCGGTCAACTCGGTCACGGTCACGTGGAATACGTTGCGAAGCCCCTATTGGTTGATGCACTCAAGGGAAAGTCCATTACCAAGTGAGCAGCTCGTCGGCCCAAGCAGAGACTTCTTCGTTACTTCGGCCAATATGTTGCGACTTTGCTTTCTTAAGTTTGTCGTGCATTGTTATTTATGAAGTCGAAGCAAGCGTCACTGCCCTGACAAGCCAGGGAAACGGGGTCGCATGCCCTCCCAAAACATTTGAAAGGCTTGGGTTAGCTGCGCAAAGTTGAACTTTTTTGGGGAAAAATTTAGTTAGCTGACCTTGATGGTGAATAAAAATTTGGCAAATTGTTTGCTCAAGTAGGTAAAAGGTACATGGCTGATCGTTTTTGGTCGTTCGTACTTTCATGGATTTGACCAACATTTATTTCGATTTTGAGGTATAGTCTTGGTTATTCGGCAAAGCCATTTGTTTGAGCAAAAAGCAATTTTTTGAGCAATAATTTAGTGGCCTTCCACGAATTTTGTGTTTGGTGCATGTGTGCGAACGGTTGTTTACGATTTTCTTCTTATTTTTGACTACACTGATGTGTTTCAGTGCATGACCCTTATGCTTTTACTAAATACTAATGTTTGTTCTATGTAAAGCGCTGCAGAGACACTGCAGTAAAAAGTTAAACAGCGTTGTAAAAATTTCTTGCAGCATCTCATGCTTGAAGCTCTGTGGGAAGCTTCAGCGACTTACATCCAATTGGAAAAATTTTCACCCTACAAAGCTGAAAACTGCCAGTTTTTTCATTGTGACTGATTTCCTTTCGGTCGTTCACTGTTTCGTTTAAACTTGAAGCCACATTGATAAGTGGCCGGTGAAGGTCTCGTCGGGAATTTGACGGGTTTCAGCATTATAACGCGTGACTTTTTAGCTGCATCTGTTCTATATATCTTTCTAAACTTCAATTGATTAGACGTTCAGGAATTTCACTGTCATATTTTTTTCATCCTTTCGAATGTTCATCAATCGCGAGCAGCAGTTAACATGAAGGATGGTTTCATTTTGGCTCGGATATCTTGTTGGTTCATTTTGTTTGAAATGTTATACTCTGGCATGCCAGATACAGCTGCGCCACGGAGTCTCGCGGTTTGGGTGAAACAGTAAAAACGACTGGCTCGGATTTAGTTACCGGAAGCTTAAAATTGAAACAAAGTACTGACAACCTGTAGCTGTTGGCAGAATTTGCGTGAAAAAGAGCATTTCGTTTTCGGTTGCAAAATTTGAAATATTTTCTTGGTGTTGTTGATATGCCTAAAAATGGCAACCTGATACTTTTGTTGATTTCATCGTTATTTTTATGGTTGTTTACTCGACAGTGCAAGTTGCGGCGCTAACTTCACCGTATTCGTCTCGGACAACGGTATCGCGATGACATGCGGTGATGGCCAGCAGGGTTGCTTGGGCCACGGGGACCTCCACGGCACCACGCGTCCCCGTCTGATCGAATCACTCCTACCCATCGATGTTGCATCCGTCGCATGCGGGGACAGCCATGTAGTGGTGCTGGGAACTGACGGCGAAGTAATGACCCAAAACTACATCATTTCATTTTGTTTGCGCTGCTGGTTGCTGTGACGATTCTTTATTCGATTATATCATAGATGATCAAAACTGATTGCAGCCTCATCAATCTGAGACCGTGTCCCAGATGTCTCTTATATTTTTTTCAGTTTAACATTGCTTTGTAGCAAAAACTTTGACATCAAAGCAAGTGAATTTGAAAGACGTGAAGCATCATCTAATTTTTGTTAATATTTCCAACAATTTTCGAAGTTAGTAATTGATAGTTTTCTTTAAGTGTAAAAGATTCTAATTTGCTTCAGTCATGTGCACTGTATTTCCTGCTTCAGTCATGTTCACCGTTCAACTTGCAGCGATTTTGCCTTGTCGTTTCTGTCATAAATCTTCGTTTACACGCCCCTTATCAGTGTAATAATTCAGGTCTACGCTTGGGGGTGTGGGGGGAACGGACGCCTCGGCACCGGCCACGAAGAAACCGTCGTCGAACCAACCAGGATCCCCATGAACCAAGCGATCCGCGACGTCCGCTGCGCATGCGACGCGACCATTTTCATCACAGGTGTGCTGCGTCCTCTTGAAACCGACCGTTCTCCTTTCTCCTGATAGGCGCAAGGCCCGACCCATTTCTCCCCACCGAAGGAAGTGCGCGCCCTTGTTTTTGCTTCCGAGTCAACACGAATGTTTGCTCCTGTCCACGTAATATTTGCATTGTCGGGACGCGGTAAATAAGTCGGCGCCTTGTCTCGAAATGAGCTGGCAAGGTTACGGCGAAGCGCGTATCTTCCTGGGATTTTCGAACCATTTTGCTTTCTAAGGAAGATTTACACCTTTTTTTCAAAACCGAGCGTTTTAAGACGCCTAACAATTTGGTCACCTGCCTTGTGCTCTGTTTTTTTTTCGCTAAGACATTTCGGTGATTTTTTTTGATGAGTCATTTTGGTCACTGAGAAGTTGCGGTCATTTGTATCTCGTCTTGCCAGTGTTAATCAGCATATCTTTGAAGACATTCTGACCGAAATGACTTAACATTTTTCTGTCATTTCAAAACATCTCCGTATATAGACAAGCAGCTTGTGCATAACGCTTTAGGTGAATGTTTGAATCTTTTTTTAAACAACTCATATTTTTGCAGAAATCGGGACCCTTCTTGCTTGTGGCAACAATAACTTTAACAAGCTCGGCCTAAATGAACGCACCGGATTTCTGACCGCTTTTCAAAGCAAGCTCAAAAAGGTAAGTTCAGCGTATACCCAATACACCTGCGGAATGCAAACCGTTCCCGCAAACTTCTTCAGTCGTAAAACTCGCATTTTCTAGGAAGTGAACCGCCATTCCAATACTTCGAATTCCTTAACCTTTGTATAAAAAAATACCTTTTGTGCCGCTCTAAAAACAAAAAATCCTAGCCCGTCAGTTCGCCAGTATTGTCCTTTTTTACGATTAGCGTTGGCGCCTCTTGTTGAGTTAGCGTGTAACTGCATCAAGGTAAGCTTGAAAATGTTCTTGCAACGTTGACAGACGGAAGTGGAAAGCCGCAAGTTGCCGACCGCCGTTAATACGGTGAAACGAGTTATCGATGTCGCGATGGCGAAGACGCACACAGTCGTCCTCACCGATCAGGGTCAAGTGTGGGTCATGGGCAGGTGAAGAACAAAAGGAGCTTTTGTTTTCATTTAACAAGAGAAAATTCACTACATTGTCTATATGTTATGAGCCTGACCTATGCGAACAACTCCACTATTTTATCGAACACTCGAATCTAATAATGCTATTCAAGCTGCTTTCGCTGTTGACATGAAGGTGCTGTACAGTACGGATGGAAAGTGGGGTTTCGAATACCGGGCTTGTAAACACTTGAAGAATTTTTATGACGTTTACAGTAACAAAGAAGGACAGATGGCGACAAAAGACACGAAACCGAGACCATCTCCGTACTTTGTGAAGTGCATGAAAGATCAAGAAATCATGGTAAGCCTTTGCGCATTAACCCAGATCATCTGAAGTGTCGAACAATAATCATTGCCGGAAATGTTGATAATATGTCCGAATTAATAACTAGCTCAATGTTGCTTTCTTCCAACTCATCTCCATAGTGCTTAAATCATTCACACGAACAAGGGGTTTCTCTAATTTCGTTCTCCACACTAAATCTATCAAAGGGTAGAGTTCTTTTTCTCTAACGATATTTTAATTTTAGTGCATTGCCACGAAAGAAGAGAGTATCGTACTTTCAAGAAAAGCGTTGAATCGTGCAGAGCGTGGTAATGGTCTTTTTACGGAAAAAACAGCCGTGACATTCAAAAGTTTGAATGGATTAACTTGCACTGTTCTTGCCCTTTCCAATTTCGTCGGCTTATTTCGGTGTTTCTCAACCTGTGGCACACGAGGGTTTCCCAGGTGGCGCGCAAGCTGCTTCCGGGTCTTATGCACAGTTTAGTGTCAGAAAAATGTATGGCTTCTATTATATTGCAACTGTTGTAAACTATCCGACTCTTTGCAATGTTGAATGACCATATAGTCAAACTCTTACCCGTGGTTACTTAAGATTCGAACAGTTGCAGCTTTCGCATTAAATTATGTTTCATTGATTCATTTGTGTGTCATTCAAATCATAAGTACATTTGAGCAAGTTAAGCATTTCTATAAATAAGTGGTACGCAGTAAAACACCACCAGGTGTTACGCGATCAGAAAAAACGCCGCGAACCACTTGCTTGCTTAGAACAAGGAATGAACTGAAGGAAATATACAAACGTGCGCCTTGTGTTTTCGAGCCAGAAATATTAAAGTAAAACGCTTCGTGTTGGTCACACGTGGTACTGCGACACACAAGTGTTTGCGAAATCACAACTTTCAGTCACCAAACATCGGTCGCCATGCCTGTGCAGGTGGTGGCCTGCGGCCAATCGTACACCGCAGTTGGAACGACGAACGGCATCATATCGTTCTGGGGAACGCGCTTCGGTCCTGCCGAGGGAAGTCCGGGCAAGTTCTTGACTCCTCCGTGCAATGAAAAAAGCCATCAGAGGACGCTCAGCACCGGGAGCACGTTGAGCATAAGGAGCTTGACCAGGTTTCTTCAAACGTTTCTTCGTAATTTACATAATTTGTTTTGTATAAAATGTTCTTAGATCATTGCATTTGAACAGTTAGTACTGCACTTTGCCTTGTTTCATGCGATTGAAATCTTTCAAGGAAAGGGCCGTCTGTTTTGTTGAATCACTTATGCGCTTTAAGATGTTGCCAGTAGTTCTCTGTTAAAGGAATGCCTCCCTGAGGGCATCTTCTTGCAATATTGTCCCCATTTGTTTGCAAGTCCAACTCTGTTTTGGAGCGAACCCACTCCGTCTGGTTAAAAGGCTGCTAAGGTCTCAAAAAACGAAAATCTAAATATTATAGTCGTCTTGACAACATCTGCCATCATCGTATTGTTGAATATCTTTTCTCGCAAAAGCAACGAAAAGAAATTTTTCTTTATTTTTCTCTTTGAATCAGCAGCTTCTCATCAGACGTGTGCTCATGAATTTGATTTTGAGATCAGGTTAGTTGGTCCCTGGTTTCACATCTAGTTGCATTTTTTCTATATTACCTTTCCCGCAGTATCCAGCAGGATTCCGCGTCCGAGTGCGTCAGCCGTTCCTCCAGCTTGCAAGACATCAGTTTGGAAGGTAGCGAACTGCGAAGTTGTTTTCCACCGCACATTTGTGATGCGTTACTTAGTTTTTAGGTTTCGATGTTTTTCTACTGATTGTTTGTTTTATGAAACGCGCTTTTGTGCCAGCGATGATAAATAATTAATGAGTGCGAACGTGATCATGAGAAGAGAAGTGACTTGATGTTCGATTATCACGTGGCTTAAAATCTTGGGCTCAAATCAGCACAAAGATGCTCATGGCCTTTACAAACCGGATTACCATGCATACGTCGACAACGGTGCTTTCAGTTGTGCTTAGAATTGCGCGGCTCCCTTGACTAGTGCCCTTAAGCCTGCTTGAGATTAACCAACCAGAAATATTTACGAAGTGCTACTTGTTGTTTCGTGGTTTTTGAGCGTTTTTCCATGCAGCCACTCTCGGTGCCAGTTCGATTCTCCAGTTATTTTCTCGTTTATCGCAAAAACTCCGCGCCTTATTGTTTATTCTTGTGATGGAAGAGGCAGCACGCCACACTGTGAATAAGCATAACGTCTTGTTTTTGTCTGGAAGAGCACACAGACATCGAAAACCAGTCACTGAACGCTTCACATTCAAGCGATCTTAGACTGCCCGAGACATTCTTCTCACCAGTTCCTATTCTAAACATTCAGTAAGTTTGACGAGGTTTGTGTTGCTGTCGCTTGAAATTAACACTACGCTTCGCAAAAAGCACGTTGCTTTTTTGACGAGTGGCTTTCCCTACCATTAGAACCTTGCGCTTAAATTGCCGTGAAAACCTGATGTGTTTTGTTTAATGTTTTTGTCTGTGCCAAGATCTTCATTTTAGTCTTAAATTCAGTTAATTGCAGTGGTGTCATTAACCAGTTAACATGCATGCGTCATGTACACTGATTTTATTCTGAAATTTTTTTTCGAAATTTCTGCATGATGCCCCGTTCTCTGATTCATTTGTTTGTTTTTATCTAGAAGTTCTCAGACTTCGTCAGAGGACCTCTCCGCATTTTTGGACAACCTTATACCGTTTCGCGAAAATCTCTTTATCCTAGTCGAGACGAACGCCCCAGTCACGCGACCTGCCAGTACGAAGGAAAAGCGAAGAAAGTCAATCAAAGACAGAATCAGCATGGAGAATTTGAAAGTAAGCCCTGTATCATTGGTATCAAAATGTTTAAACCGGTTTGGTTGATGCAAACACGTTTGTTTTTAAAATTCTCCATGTTTTGCTTTTGCCATTTGAGCTTTCAAACAATAATAATTTTTATCACATGGTTTGCTATGTGTTCTAATGTTTCTTTTCAAGAGTGATGTTACAGCCTCGGAATGATTTACGTTTAGTTTCTTTAGTGTGGTGTAAGGTACCTCTATCCGACCACGTTTGACTAATTTTGATGTTCAAACTTTTGTAAATATGTGGAACATGCGCTACTGCAAAAACGACGGTGCTTTTTTCACAAGGACAATTACACCGGCCCTACGATCGCATTCGTGTCAAGAGTAAAGTTTCGTGGATGCCTGAAACTACTGTCTAATCAGCATATATGATGTTGCACTGCACTACGGTGACGAGATTTCGCTAGCAGAACATGGGCATGAGCGTTCCCAGAACAAGAAAGCAATCACTTAACCATACGTCGCTATATTGTACCCTGGCGTAGATAAAATCACGCAGCAGCTTAAGCTTACTGGACAAACAAACGTATTCACTGCGATACGATGTTCTCGCGTCCGCGCTTGTTATTGGCCGAGACGTGATCGCTTCGGTAACAATCATGAATCAGACGAGTCTTTATGAGTATTAACACTTCCAGACATCCTTGTACTCGAGATGCTAAACCATACTCGCGTGCTATACCATTGTTTGGGGGTCTGTTTTTTGTTTGCCATAATTATGCAATATTTAAGAAAAGCTCCAAGTTTGCTGCAAGCTTTCGAGGAATCAGCCGGCTGAGCTCTGCTTGCTTCACTTTGCGATGATTCAAACTTGCACATATCTGTATTCAAGTAACCAATCTCAACACAGGTGAAGGGTCTGAATCCATCAGCACGTTTTTAATTTGCTGATGGACTCAGCAAAATAAACTTTGCTAGTGGGTTTAAGAAAAGGTTAGATCTGTTAAATAGGCCGCATCCGTTGTCCAGGTGCCCCCGTTACATCACTCGATTAGCAGCAACGACGACACGAGCTCAGAAGCCTCCGAGATCGACACGATGCCGACGTGGATAAAAAGCGAGTTGGAAGATGCCAAGAAAGATGAAGTATGTATCTGTTGCTCTGCGGCAGTCTTGAAACCCATGTCATAAACTGTCACTTCGCAGCCATTGTATTATCAGCTTGTAACGAACTCCAGATTTGAACTGACTGCGAATTGCTTATAGATTTTATTTTCTGATTGCTTGCCATTCAACCGTGGGCAACGAAACTCACGTCGAAGTGTTTCAACAGCCATAAAAATGTTTAACTGCGTTCACTTCTGTTCCAGAGGTTGTGAGTAAGTTTGTACTTTTTATTTCATAAATTTACAATTGAGTTTTCCGTAGGAAACAAAAGCAGGAAAAAAGGGGAATTCACCAGGAATCGGCAGATTAGCGGCGAACACTTCCGCTAGGTACGCAATTTCAGTCACGTTCGTTATTTTTTTGTTGAAGAGCCACTTTTCATATCCTCAACTTTTTTGTTGCAGAGCACGAAAGCTTTCTGCCGATATGCGAGTCAGGTAAAGGTCTGAAGCTGTTTTGTGGTATTTTGTAAGAACTCTAACACATCGCTACTACGTTTGAAAACAACTGTACTACGGAGCTGGCCACACTATGCTATGATGCGATCAATTTATCTCGCTGTGCAAGCGCATAAGCCAGGTTGTGAAGCTACGTAGACGAAGATAGGTGTAAACCTTGTACCTTTCATCAAAATTTTCTGACAATCATTCGAAGAAAATGATACCGCAACCAATTATCACTAAACGCACAGAGAATCATACCTCTCCGAAACCCAAGTGAATTTATGCGTCCGAGTTAGTGGCAATACTCTGCTGCATGTCGCGAGTTCAAATACAGGGTGACACAAAAAAACGGTCATAACCTAAACTTGAATAACTTTTGATTAATTAATCAATTCTTTTTATTTTTCAGATTTACCAAGTAGGATTAATGTTCTAAGAGTCTACCAAATTTGACCTTCGAGATGCTATGGACTACTGAGCAAATGATATTTATAGTTGACATATTTTCGGGAGAAGTCTATCCACGCAGCTCAATTGCAATTCAAAGTACTGTTCGGATGTCGTGAATTTCCTGTCCACTCAATGATCTACAGATGGGTCAACAAGTTCAGAACCCATGGGACTGTGCATAACCTCATTCGTAAAGACACTAACAGACAATTACACTACGGACGACCGAAATCATCAAGGACACCACACAACATTGCTGCTGTCAGAGACTCTGTTGTCCACAGCCCAAGCAACTCTGTGCGTCAAAGAGCGGTCTGTCACAATCAACACCGAGCGATATGTCCAGGTGCTTGGCAAGTTCTGGACAGCACTTGGTCGACAAAGAGGGGTCGTGAGGGTCCTCCAGTGGTTCCAGCAGGATGGTGCCACCCCCACTCCTCAAACGAATCATTGGCATGGCTACAGCAGCGTTTCCCTGACCGACTGATCAGCCGCAGGTGTGACCTGCAGTGGTCGCCGCATTCACCGGACTTGAATCCCCCAGATTTTTATATGTGGGGATACCTTGAGAACGGTGTATGGCGACAAACCCCAGACTATCCCTGACCTGAAGGCAGCAATCACAGCAGCAATAAGAGCGATCCCAAGGGAGGAATGCGGGAGGGTCATCGAGAACTTTGCCCGCCGGATCCAAATGTGCCTGCAGCGCCGGGGAG
>Ga0210059_1009382_pt1 | contig 15303 bp, 11 predicted proteins | sample Ectturendosymbi2_FD_188042 | JGI IMG/M metagenome (GOLD analysis project Ga0210059, IMG submission 188042) | Ecteinascidia turbinata endosymbiont from Florida, USA - Sample 2 (SPAdes) (version 2) | ecosystem: Host-associated > Tunicates > Ascidians > Unclassified | place: Key West, Florida... | reverse complement strand
CCCAAAACCTAAACCCAAAACCTAAACCCAAAACCTAAACCCAAAACCTAAACCCAAAACCTAAACCCAAAACCTAAACCCAAAACCTAAACCCAAAACCTAAACCCAGAATTCAAATATAAACTCGAAACCTATTCCTAAAAGTTGAACCTAAAACCTAAACCCGAAACATAATCCGTAAACCTAAGCGCTAAAGATAAACCCTAAACGTAAGCCCCAAATTTTTTGAAAAAGTACATTAAAAGCACTCCTATCAAAGGTGTAACCTCTACAAGCTAAGCCAAAGGAAATGGTGAGAGCAGAACCAACGAACAATCGCACAGCAGGCATAGGCCCTAACCACTCAACTATGTTTACGTTGCTACTGGAACTTACGGTCATATGTGAACAGAAATGGATACAGTTCGAATTGCAAAATAGTCCCAGCAGAGTTTTTGCATTTGATGGCAAAATATAACGCTACCATTTAGCAAACCTATGAAATCGGATCCAAACTAAAATTTTGATATTTCCAGAATAATTACATAAAACAATAAAAATTTTCTCAGTCTGATCCAGTCCTGATCTGCCAATTTTCAAAAAAATTGCAGTCGGTTCCAGTCCTGATTTGGCCAAAATTGGCTTCAGTCCTGATCCAGTCCGATCCAGTCCTGATCTGTGCTCATCTCTGCCTAGGTGTAGTTAGCTTACAGACAAAACTATTAAACAAATTAACCGTCATTTTTGCTACAGATTAGCTTGATTAGGCTAATCTGTACCACGGTAGTGGTTTTAGCATCAAACAAGTACAGAAAACGTTACTCAAGGCTTAATACAAACCACCCTACCACTTTTCCGCTCGAATCCCTTATTATCGGATTCCCCACCTACCTCTGCTAATTGGATTCGCTGAATCGGACATGGTTGAAAAAAGGGCATTCAAGCAGCTCGGTGAGACACTCACAGTCGTGCTTGAGTGATTGGTGGGATTCCCAATCCAACGCGAATCCGATGACAGTGCAGTGTAAAGTGGGTAAGTGTAAAGATTTTTGCTGATGTGTCACCAAAAGTTCCACCTTGGCACTTGCAGACACATACCATATTAAGAGGTAATCTCCAAAATGTTTTTCAGCATTGCGTTTAGGAAACCTTTGTGAAATTTGTATGCCTGTAACTTTGCACATGTGACATCAAAGCATGCTGTAAACGTCAGTGCACGTCTGCTATGGATGGATTTTACAGTGTGCAGCATGATTCATAATTCACGGCACCAATTTCATGTCAGGCATGAACAGCAATTGCCAAATTCGTGAAATCTGTAATCAGTGTACATGCTTTCCCACTCCATACAACCCTTTGTTCACCAGACTGCACAGTAGATGTTTACCGACGCGTCTGCCACACGTGAATGACTTTCAGATATGTAAACCGAACGGTACAGACTGTCTCCTTTTTGAGGACCGTCGCTTGACATGTAAACGTAGTAATTGTAGGCTAGATTGGTATATTGGCATGTATTCAGAAAGAGTTCTGGTTCGTTTTTTTGGATATTTTGATATCTTCTCTAGTTGGCATGGATAATTCTGTTTGGGAGTTTGGTTGATGTTGGGAAAGAGTATTAGACAAACCATGTATGGACAATAGAAAGGGTACCCAACAGAATGTAGCCTAGGGGCTGACAAGGGGAGATTGAAAAGATACATCCTCCACCCACCAGTAGTAAAAATAAATTGTATATCATTTTGTGAAGTAGGCTACGCTAATTTTAGCCAAGCATTTTTTGCTACTGTAAGAGGATATCAATGGAGATTTGGCTAGGGGTGGGGCTGCATGCATGATGCTTAGCAGCTAAAGATTTGTAGCATTTTTAAAGAGCAGAAATGTGCAAGAAATATATCTAGCTACCATACCTTGCAATATATATATAGCCTATCGTACCTTGCAATTTATCATCATTTCAACGCTGAGCAACTTAAACAAGACATCAAATCGTGCTGTAACCCACTCAGAGATGAGTGGACTGTGAAATTTTTCAGTCCGGGTCTAGTCCTGATCCGATAAAATTGAATCCGGTCCATTCCTGATCCACAAAATTTTTGAAAATCATCAGTCCGATCCAGTCCTGATCCGCCAATGTAAAATCATTCATTTTTTTGCCTCATGACTCATGAGGCAAAAGCACTACTGGAGCTATTTTGCCGTTAGCCAAATATGATTTGTTGAAGGCAAAAGAGTTCCAGTAGTGACTTTGCGTCATGAGGCAAAATAGACCCAGCCTTTTGGCATTTCCAAAATTTAACAAGGCAGTGTTTATTTTGCCATCAGAGACTTGCTGGAGTTATTTTGCCATTAGGAGAACCCGATTGGTTGGATTGGTCAAGTGACAAAGATGATGCACTTAGATCAGCATAAGGTCCTTGCAACATGAACTAAACCCCTAAACCTAAAAGCAAATCTGAAACCCAAACCCAAAACTTGAACCTACACACAAAGCCTAAACCCAAAAACTGAGCCTGAAATATAAATCCGAAAGCTAATCCCTAAATCTAAACCCTAAATGTAAACGCTAAACCGAAACCTAAACATAGGTTACCCCCTAAACCTAAACCCTAAACATTTTGAAAAAGTTCATAAGAGCACCCCATCATAGGTGTAATATCTATTAGCTAAGGCAACGGAAATGGTGAGAGCAGAACCAACGTGCACTCGCACAGCAGGCACAGACACTAACCATTCAGTTGTGTTCACATTGTTACTATTTATTTATTTATTTATTTGTTTATGAGCAGACACGAAGTCCATAGTATGAACACATACACTGCAGAACGCAGGTCGATAAAAGCAGACAAAACAGAATGTAGTACAAGGCATTGAAGCCTGCCGAATCACAGGGTTACAGACACATACTTAACACTAAAGTTAGCTAAATGCAAACTAGCCCCAGCAGAGTTTTTGCCGTTGATGGCAACATGTAGGCCTACACTGCCTTCACAAATCTGTACAATCGGATCACAACTAAAATTTTTGATATGTTCTGCTAGAGTAACAACAAAAATTTTCTCAATCCGATCCAGTCCTGATCCGCCAATTTTCAAATATATTGCAGTCCGATCCAGTCCTGATCCGGCCGAAATTGGCTTCAGTCCTGTGATCCAGTCCCATCCAGTCCTGATCCGTGCTCATATCTGTAACCCACACTTCTTATAAAATGCATGAAAATCGATGTGATCTACTTAAGATTGATACGCACGTGCGACCAATGCGATTCACCGTTTTGTGCACTCCAACTGACAGCTATGATAAAACCCAACTAATGTGTTCTACTATATTGCTGTGCATGTTTTATGATAGGCTAATAGTAGTGCAACCAAGCTGAACTACAGTGCCATTTCCAACAACAAAATTAAGTTTATTAATTTCTAAATCATTTGTAAGGATAAAGCAAAGTGTGCTTAGTGTTACATTGAAAACACCTCTAACAAACAAGATTGGGAATCTGTATTTACAAAAACTTCACTTCCGCATTGACCCGATGACTATTTTGGTTTTACATCAAGCTGTATCCCCCACATTTTACAACAAAATTGTGCCCATGCCTTAAAACTGATTGCAAAACCACACGCAATACCAAAAGGTCGTAGTTGGCTAGATGTTTATGCCTAGGAGCTTGAATGCCCAAATACAGTAGAATTTGCCTAATTCGTCACCTCAAGGGGATTAGAAAAAGTGACGATTTAGGCGAAGTGACGAATTATGCAAATAGGAGAAAACTATATCATAGAAGCTCATATACTTTGTCATAGTAACTCGTATACATAGTGATCTTACTTGCAGTAAAATACAAGTTTATAACGTTATGGTTGAATACAACAATTAATTCCTCTACTCTATCCGGACTCCTCCATTTAATCTAGCAACTTTCAAATTTTTAACAAACTGCAAAAACGCGTTCTCTCAATGGGGAGTAGGGTCGCGCTTCGCACTTCGTGTATGAATTCAACAAACAAATTGCGAGGTGCAACAATTCTCAAATGAAGATTCTTAATTTGTTTGAATTCCCACACGTACTAACTGCTTAGACATCAAAAGCGAAACTGCAAATGACGTGTTTCCAGAACGAAACGCTTCTAATGGATAGAAAGAAGTGACAAACTGAGCAACTTGTCGAATTAGACGATGGCGAATTAGACGAACAGAAATGTACACAAAAGATAGAAATTCTGCCAGGACCGACGTGAAAGTAACGAATTAAGCGAATTGACGAATTAAACGGTAATGAATTAGACAAGTTCTACTGTAGTGCTAGACTTTGCATACACTGTAAGACATACACATAAGAGATGCAAAAACAGACCTTTGAACAGATGAAAGGTTAGCAATGCTGTGTCAATAAAGCGCATATTCGAAGTAACTGCACAAAACTTTCCAAGAAAAATTGAAAACAATCATGAGTTTGAAAAGAAAATTAGGAAAAAAACTGATCTTCTTTGTTGAGAAAAAATTAGGAAAAAAACGATATCCTCCTTTGCAAAGAAAATTAGGAAAAAAACTAATCTTCTCCTCTGTTCCCCCAACAAACAGGGTTCTTGGGCTCTGTCTCCACAAAAAGCAACTCCACTTTTTGTCCATCTCTGATCTTGATCTGAAAAAATTGAATCCTACCCAGTCTTGATCTACAAAATTTCTAAAAATCATCAGTATGATCCAGTCCTGATCCGCCCATCTAAAACCATGTATTTTTATTTTGCCTCATGAGGCAAAAAACACTGTTGGAGCTATTTAGCCTTTAGTTAAAAATGATTGTTTGATGGAAAAATAGTTCGAGCAGTGTTTTTGCCTCATGAAGCAAAGTAGACACAACCTTTTGGCATTTCCAAAATTTAACAAGGCAGTGTCTATTTTGCCTCATGAAGGAAAAGCATTGCTAGAGCTATTTTGCCAACAGGCGAACTCAATTGGTTGATCACGTGACAAGGATGATACATTTGGGTTAGCGTATGGTTTTTGTCATGTGACCTAAAACCCTAAGCCCAATATCTAAACCAAAAACCTAAACCCAAAATCTGTACCCAAAACCTAATGTTAAACAAACTGAAACCTGAGATGAACCGACTGTCAAATTATGCAATCCAGATCCAGTTCTGAATTTATAAAACTCAGTCCAAGTGCAACCACAGTTCAAAAGTTTTTTCAAATGTGAAGACCATGTCCAAATGAAGACCAAAAAAATTTGAAAAATGCAGCCTTGTCACAACAAAAATGCCGCATTTCTTTTCCATTAAATCAGTCCAAATCCGGTCCAGTTCCTAAATTTTGAAGTGATTAACATTCTGGATCCAATCCAAATTCAATAAGATTTGCGACAGTCCAGTCTAATCCAAGTCCAGTCCAATGCTCCTCTCTGACTGAAACCAACAACTTAAACATAAACCTGAAATTTCTTGAAAAAGTACATAAAAAGTGTTCCCGTCAAAGGTGTAATCTGTACCAGTGTTACACTTGATGCGACCCCTATAGGGTAGCATCGTAATGTGCTTAAGATTCAGTAGATAACATGAATGCGTGAGTTCTCATTATTGAATCTGGGACCGTTCTTGCAGAAACTATGTCTGGTTAACAGATCCTATTAATTTCCTGATGACTACTTACTTCTCAACGGTTCACGCTAGAGAATGTACACACCAGTGAAACACATAATTCTTAGTTTTATAGCTTTTATTCTTCACGACATATATGTTCAAATAAAACAAAATGGTACTCACCAAAGTATGATGTTTCATAATATTCAAGCACTTCTTGACATGTCACAACGCTCACATACTTTCATATCTTAATTCTGTTCTTTAAGATTTGCGATAAGGGGATCAACAGTCTGTTCGGATCGGTTCCCCTATTCAAGCAATTTGCATATACAAATAAGACTCAATTTTCTATGTCTCAATAATCCTTACTTGATAAAACTACTCAGTTGTTTTAAGCATACGTATTATTAAATATTTCACTCAAGGGGGGTAACGCATTAGAATAAATGTACGGAAGGTGCACGTACGCATTTAATCTGATGGCGCTAAACTGATATCATCATGCTCACGTTCCACTGCTAGCGAGTTGCGTTTCGTTCTGCGTGGCAAGGAGTGATTGTTCAGGCGGAAGTTTATCATTAATTAAATTTCGAAAGTTGCTGTTTTCAACTGAAAGTAAGTTCAGTAACGAGGGGTTGATCCAGAGAAAGACCATGATTGTTTTTAATGACCGCTGCTAAGCTGGGTTCGACCCAAGCGGACTGCAAAGAGGTGCAATCGACATGCCGAGCAGGAATGGGTGCACATCAAGGTGTACTTGCGTGTTGAGAAGATTCAAGTGGTTCTCACCCAAGTGTGGTGTGACCACTGCGGCATAAGAGGGAGCATTGCTCACCTTTATACGGCCTCCCGAGGTGGTAAGCGGAAGAAGGTAAAACCTTCAATGGCTGAAGAAAGTAAACCAATTGACTGGACTTGGACAGCAAATTAATGGAGATAGAGTTTAGTCATAAACACCTTTTTGTCCTAAACAACTTGCCTGAAAAAACTACACTAATACAGTATAGCATTCATAAATTAAACTGACAGAACTTCACTTTCACAGTCTGATTGTCACAAGACAGTCCGGCAAAACTTCATTCTCATGATCTGAATTTCATAAAATAGTCTGACAGAACTTCGTTCGGACAAGCCACTTTCTGTAGTTTCACCTGTCAGGCATTAACCCGGACAAGGCCAAATTTTACAGTCTGGTTTGACAGAGATTAACCCGGGAAAGTCAGTTTATCCTGACAATTACTGCCGGTTAGGCTCGCGTAACGATTTAACCGTGGCCCCCTGGGGCTAACGGCGGAAAGAGTCTTGAAAAAGACTGACTTTTGGTCCAAATGTGGCTGTATTTATACTTGATGGTTGCTTCAGAGTTTGTCAACACCCTTTTATTTCAGGTGTTCTAATTGGTTGCTGTTTGTTGAATCCCCTGTTGATTGGCTGATTTCAAAAGCTTCCAGAACCTTCAGGTACTTGTTCGTGCTTGGGTTTTCACCTTCTGCTTCGTCATCGTTTCCTGGTCATGTTTGAACTTATCTAGTTTAAGCTAATTGTCTTGTGACTTCTGCTGACGTTTGGTGACGTTGTCACTGGGGTGGCTTGAGGTTAGTGTCCCAGGATAGCCGTTTTCAGTCAGGTCAGCTGACTAATAGTCAGTTTTGATTGACTGTAACCTTTAATCTTTGTTCTGACTGCCTCAGCTTTGAGGTGATTTCAGCAAGTTTGTTTTCTGTATAAAGTTGAGTTGTTACAGGCAAACTTGCCTGTAACACTAATTCAGCCAAAGCAAATAGTGAGACCAGAACCGAGGACCACCTGCACAACAGAGATGATCGGATAATGTTTTTTGCTATCTGATCCTATCCTGTTTTTGAAAAACAATATCCGAATCCTGTTTTGGTTGAGATCATACCATCCGTATCCGAAAACTATCCAAAAGTATGTTATGATACACAACATATAATTTTGTGTTGAGTCTATTTTGCAAATAACTCCAGCAGTTATTTTGCCTCTGGCTGAACACGATTGGCTGACGTAGTCATTGACAAGTTTGGAACGCATGTCCTGCTTAGTTGACCGTGACATCTTTACTACCTCAGCCCCACATTCATGTACAAGTGTTGTCATGGTTTCAGGGCTGGCACACAGTTAGCGCCTTCTTGTTTGCATTACGTGTAGCCTACTGTAGGCTAAACCTGAACCCCTAAACCTAAAACCTGACCCTATAAACCTTGACCATAAGCCCTGGCACTAAACCCTAACCATAGACTAAACTCTTAAATCCCAACCAATTGTCTCTTTGCATATTCTACTTGTCTCACGACCACTTCAACCAATTGTGTTCAACTGAAGGCAAAATAGTCCTAGCACAGTCTTTGCCTCATGAAGCACAATAGAGACACTACCTAAAACGTTAAGCCACTTTGGATCATGTCACGCCTGTAAACAGAAAGCTTGACATATCTTGCAAGCTGAAGGTTTGCCACACCAAGTTTTTTATTAGTCGTTTGTTTAGTAACAATGGTTCCATTTTAACACCATCCAATGTATTCACATTCATAATTTCATTTATTAATATTACCCATTGTTGCACTTTAACCACACCTAACTAGCAATGCTAGTCTACAAACCAAAACAGCATTTAAAACAACAAACTGGCTTAAAAACTGTCTCGCAAATTTTGAAATGCCTCACTCACAATTCAGTCTAACAACAAGTCAATGTCACAAAACAACAATCTTGCGTATCGTGTTCAAGAACGACAAAAGCAACAGTAACTGGCCTGGAATCGTCCAACAACCAGTCAATGTAGGCTCACATAAACTATGCGTGAAGACAGCAGGGCCAAGTGCAGACAACGGATCATATTAAAACAGCTATAGCCTGCTCTACCTAGTCCAGACTACAGATCACAGTAGGCCTACCCTAGCTAGCCTTACTCCAGGCACGTAGCAAACAAGTGCCATAATGTATACTACAAGAGCCCTATCTATCACCTTGCTACATCAGCATCACACTCATGCTGACAAACGTAGCATGTTCAATCAGTAGGGCATGGGACTGCACTACGGTACTGAGATTACACCAAGACAGACTTGGACTCATGGCACAGAAGGCTAAAAAAGATGCTTCCGAAGATATTAAATGAATGATTGTGTAATGTGCAACTTCTTCCAAGAGTCTGAATCCTCGAAATGGTAATGGTTTATTGTTTCATATGACTCAGCTAATAAGCAGAAGCAATACAAAAAGCCATCGTACACTAGGTAAACCAACCGTCAATGAACATTAGAGCAAATGAAAATATAATGGCATAATAGCTGACCAGTGTAAACAAAGAGTGGTACTGTGTCATACAGGATTGGTGAAAGACCATGGGAGTCATCTAGTGAACCAACCCTGTTTATCACTTTTTGAAAAGTGCTGAAACACAATAGTTGGAGATCAAATAAGCACAGTTAGGAAAACACAACAAACAAGCACGAGCACGGTGAAGAAAATGTAGCCTACAGACGAAAGCGCATGCCTATATACACAGACCAGTGGATCGGAATTGATTGAAGGAATTTGGTGTGGTTAGAATATATTTGAACAATCTTATAATGAAAATCGCGGCCAAAGGAAACGATAAAAATGACATATTTCAAACGTTTCGATAACTCCTGTTATCATCATCAGTGCGTTGTAAATTGAACTGCAGTGATCATTCTGCAGGTTCTTATTGGTCATTCAGGAGAAATGTGCTGTAAAAAATGAAAAACGCAAATGGCTGTTTCGGTAGTGACGTAGTGGCGCGATGCATACGTAGTCATATGATTCAGCTGGATACGCGTCATGAGTGAGGCATGAAGCTCTCTTACAAATTAAAAATGCAGAGGCATCGACGGGATGTCTGCTTTCAGCTCTAGTTTGTGTTCTTGAATCAATGAAGATTCAAGAATATGCAGCCGTCGCCAATTGTTGTCACTGCCAATGACCTCAGGGTTGTGAAAGTCAACCCGATGATCTGGGTTGGCTTGCAAGCGTTTGCATACTGAAGAGCTGTGACGTTCGATGCTCTTCTATACGATTTATTAAATTGCGTTGCGTTTGCCCGATGTAGGAGGCACCGCATGAGCACGTAAGCTTGTACACAACGTTCAATCGGTTGAGTAAAGCTTGCCGGTCCTTAATTGAGAACCAGCTTTGAAGCTTTCGAGTACATTGAAAACAACGTAGCTTCACGTTCACTGCCTCCTTGCTTTTGTTGATTGTTTGCATGATTCATTTTGCCAGTGTCATTTGAAGTTGAATATTTAGTTCTAAAATTTTGAGCTGATTAGTCACATGGCAAAGATTCAATAAAATCAGATAAGTCAGAGTTACTAAATAAAAAACGTTTGTAAAGTTCAGAGTTGGTTACATCAGAAAATGGTATAGCAGAAGAGATGCTGGCAGAACAAGTAAATGATGTTGGTAAAGGCTGCTGCTGGTTGGAGGAGCATGGGGAATCAATAAGTGATGGGATATACTTATGGCATGATGAACATCGAACACAATGCAAACAATTAAGCATATTGCAAGTTTTGCACAGAGCCATGGTTATTGATTAAGTGCATTGTTAAATCAAGTATGCCACACCAAGCAAATGTAAGGACAATATGTAGATCATTCACCATACCAAAAGGAGGAAACAGGTATTTCGTTGGTGAGTTCACAGACAGAATAAGCAAATGCAGAAGCTCTACTGAGATTTCCGGTTCTGACTGTTGGCTTTTTGATCTGTTCAAAGTCTTTGTCATTTCGGATAGTAATGGCTTTACTGTCATTGTTTTGTATAAGGTGAATTCTTCCATTGTTGGTCCAGATATATTTCCATCCAAATCTTTTTCTTCTTTCATTGGCCAAGTAAAACAAGTGTTTGTTTCTTTTGGTAATGTTTTCATCGATGAAAACACGTTCAGTGGTAGGTTTTCCTGAATCAACATTTTTTAGTTTCTTTATGAATACTGTTTCTGATTTTTCTAGAGTTAAACCTGACAATATTGATTTTTTTTTACCAAGTCTGCGAACGACGTCAATATCTTCACGAGATATATTTTCATCATTTTTTTTAGCACTATCAAGACTTTGGTTTGAACTTCAGTTTGCTTGCATTGTCACTCATATGTATTCCATGGATTTCCAAGTTTTGTCTCCTGCCATACTGTTCCAAATCATTGAAATCAGTGACAAGAGAAGATACTTTTTCTTCTAGTAACTTATTTTTTTTCTCTTAGAGAATAATTTTCTTCCCTAAGCCTTTTGATTTCTTTGTGAAGAAGTTCAACATCACTGGAGAATGTTTTGAGGGTGCTTGCTAGTTCACTCATTTGTTTGGGAAATGTTTCAAGAGTAGCCATTTTTGTATCAAGTGAACTTAGCTTTTCCAGCACGTTATCAGCGCAGTCAGCTGGTTTTTGTGGTGTGAGTAATGGCCATGCTTCATTATTTGTAGTAGCCTCAATTGCTTGATTATTTTTATTGTTAGCAGTTGCTTGATTTTTTCCACCCTTGCTCAGCTTTTTGGTGTTCTCATTTTTGTTGTTGCCCATCTTTTAATCCAGATAGTGCTGCGCAGCACAGTGGTTTTAAGCTTTAGACAGAGTTAACGGACACTACTAACAAAACTAGAAAAAAACCTGCGACCTTGTTCAAATAGAATGCTCGGATATCCTTATCCGTATCCGGGTCCCGTTTCAAAGTAGTTTTGGGATATCCGTATCCGGTTGAAAATTAACTATCCTGGCAGATATCCAGCCAGCAAATCGGATAATCTTCATCTCTGTTGCAGATGTTGTGATCGGAAATCCCGAGCGGCATATGCGCAAAGCTTCGCACCGTGGCAGCAAGCAACAATAGAGTTCACATGCCATGATCACTCTCTGCGTACGCTAGTCGTTACGTTCAATCGTTCACAAGTTAATATCGGCAGAGCTTCCACGCCACAGTCACTCTTTTATTGCTTGTTCACGCCACATATATGTATGGTGTTGTTTTTCACGCAAATCCCGTTCGTGGTGAATCGCACTGTTGCGATCGGAAATCCCCAGCGGCATATGCACAAAGCTTCGCACTGTGGCAGCAAGCACCAATAGAGTTCACATGCCATGATCACTCTTCGCGTACGCTATTGTTACGTTCAATCGTTGACATCGTTAGTATCACCAGAGATTACATGCCACAATCACTCTATTATTGCTTGTTCGCGCCACATATATGTATGGTGTTGTTCTTCACGCACCTCCCTTTCGTGGTGAATCACACAATCAACGCAACACCACCGGAGAGGTTGCGACAACATCCCCTCCTTTTTACAGCGAACCGCACCGATCGCACGTTCTTTGTGTGAAGGCTGAACTCCGCACGACCTTCACAACCTGGTCACAGCACCATTTTGTTGCGAGCGGAAATCCCGAGCGGCATATGCGCAAAGCTTCGCACTGTGGCAGCAAGCACCAATGGAGTTGCAACAACACAATCAACGCAACACCACCGGAGAGGTTGCAACACAGGGATGAGCATTGGACTGGACTTGGATCGGACTGGATCCGGATAGCAAATTTTGTTGAATTTAGATTGGATGCGGACTATAAATCTCTTCAAAATTTAGGATCAGGGCCGGATTTGGACTGAGTTAATGGAAAAGAAACGTGACGTTTTTGTTGTAAAATGGCTGCATTATTCAAATTGTTGGACTTTTGACTAGGTCTTTACATTTGAAAATTCTTTTGGATTGTGGTTTGACTTGGACTGAGTTAAAAAAGGTCAGGACTGGATCTGGATCGCAAAATATGACAGTCCGCTCATCTCTGCTCTGTTGCACAGGAGACAGAGACACTAACCACGTGACTACGTTCATCTTGCTGCTAGTTATATGAACTCTACAGTAGTGTTGTAAAAGTGTTGCGTGTTAACTAACAGTAGTGTTAAGAATGTGTTTGTAAACCTGTGCTTCTGCCTTCAATGTAGTTGCAAAAATGTCTGTAACTCTGTGATTACGCCTGCTCCAATGCCTTGTAGAATGTTCTGTTTTGTCTGTTTTTATCGATCTGCTTTATGTAGAGTGTGTGTATTAATACTATGGACTTAGTGTCTGCTCACAAACAAATAAATTAAAAATTAAATTAAACCAGAGAAGCGTTCAGTCTCAAGTACTAAGAGTTTTTTCAAATTTGTTGAAGCTTTGCTACGGACTCAATCGTGCTTCATTTCACGCAGTACAAATAGTTTCCCGCTTTCAGCAGTCACTGCCTCGCTGCGTTACCTGCCCAGGTGCATAGTCACATGTGGCAAAAAAAGTTACTACCGCAATTTCAAGTGAACCTTTGACGATTCGTTGCCATGTTATTGTCACGCACTACCAGTGATGTAGTCGAGACCGTAACCTCCGAGACCGAGACCTGGCTCAAACGTCGAGACCGGGCCTTTGCCATAAAAGCGGAGACCGAGACCTGGAAGTTCGATACCGAGACTGAGACTCAAGACCTCACATTTCTCTGCTAGTAATTAAAGCTAACTCCTTGAGCCGGAACGGGTCCCTAGAATTTAAAATCGGGTCCCTGGAATCAGAGAAAATCGGGTCCCTAGAAACAGAGAAATTGGGTCCCTACAGGTCCATACCGGGTACATACCGGGTACATAATATTTTCCTTAAAAAAACGTGCTATTTCTGTAGCCATGCATTCATGTATAGGCTATGCAAAGAAGGCAGAAAAAATAGGAAAAGTAATGATGAGAGGGATGGCGAAAAAGCATAGAAAGCAAAACCCATAATCGAGATTAAAAACATGACCCTTTTCAGTTTGTGTGTATTTGATTGTCATGATGACGTTCAAAATACTTTATTATTCCTTATAGTCTTAATAAGCATGATACATGATTTTTTCATTTCATATTGTTGTAAGCAAATGTGAGGAGTGGAAAGAGGAATCATTTTTATGGTCGGCCCCGGACGAAAGTTAGCATCGCTCCGCCACTGCAGTGGAGCATGCGACGGGATATTGCCTCGCTAGTTCAAAGTGTAAACCTAATTCGTGCCAAAAAGTCTATTACTCCAATAGGCCTAAATATTTTTTTCTTTGGGTCAACAGGGGAACCATGGGCAAAATTTTTAAAAGTTGTTTTGGACTGAGTGAGCAAGTTTGGATGGATGAAACAAGTTGCAATTTTGCTTTTTCCAATTCCAAAGCAGTGCTGTTGTGTTTCCAATCTCTGAATTTATCACCTCTTAATTCTAAATATTTGGACAATTCTAAATCAATTTCTTGTCGTGTGACGTGAAAAGAACTGGGAAAGGTACAGGTAACGTTGCAAATAACCGCAAAGCTTTGTAAGTCAAAACACGCGATATATGTGGCGAAGAATTTGAGTGTCAGTGTGGAATATTAGCTTATCGCCTAGCGTTAAAATAAAAAGAATGCAGTGAAACAGGTGAGTGGTGGATAGAAAAATATGTTGAAAGATTGTTACTTCATTAGAAAGTGCTTTAAACGACGAAACACTTGGGGAGAAAATTGGAGGATTGAAAGCAACCTTTCCTGAGGAGTTACCACTTGGCTGTTTTGCTTAGTGCTGCTATATACACTTGCCTACATCGAGTGTGCTTGTATAATAAGAAATGATTCGCCTCTTTTCCACGTTCTCAAATAACTAATATCAAGCCAGAACATGGGAGCTTCATCACGGCATCACGTCCTGTCCTTACATAGAAACGTTTTTAAAAATTTTTCTGAGTCAAAACAAAAATATTAAAGCATAGCAACGGCAAACACCTTTATCTTGATATTTGGCAACATTCCAAAAATTTTTTTGCAGAATTTTTCAAGGAGTTAGCTTAGTTAGCTTTTATTACTATCAGAGAAATGTGAGGTCTTGAGTCTCAGTCTCGGTATCGAACTTCCAGGTCTCGGTCTCGGAGGTTACGGTCTCGTCTACATCACTGGCAGTGGCGTACGCAGAAACTTTTCATGGGGGGGGGGTTCATTCAGTGGCATAGGGTAGTCATTTGTATTTGATGTGCGCTGTTTGTGACGTCACAAAATGACGTCATAGTCCTGTTTCCAAACCAACGTTTTGGCGAAGTTTGTTGACACAATATGCACATTTTTCTATACATCCACTCTTCTTATTTTATGTGCCAATGCACTGAATATAAACTATTAGAGCTCCAAGTTAGGCTATCGGAGGAAAATACGTACACCCAACGCTACGATACAGCAGTTCGTAACTGCAAAAAATATCAGGCGGCGTGTTAAAACAGGGGAATAAAACACACTCATCAATTCGTCAGAGCAATTTACAACGGAAAAATTAAGCTGCGCTAATGTCATGTCGAATACGAGCAGTCGAGCATAGACTAAGTGGGGATGGACTGACTGGCTCACACCCCGGTTTAAAAAATCGAATATTGCTGAACTACACAAGAATTGAGAATGTGCATAAAGTGTGCAAGAAAACTTTCGATTTTGTTGTTATTTATAGAAGTCCAGCAAACTTAGTTTTCCTTTTTTCCTGCTGAGACACAATAAATGCCTGAATGCTTCTATGTTAACAACTGATGCTTTTGAGCTCGTGCAACAGTTCTATCATGCTACAGAAATAGGGAGGCCTAATGCAGCCAATGCGGTCAGCGCTTGCCCTGATCAGCCATAGCAGACAAAATAAATGCAATTGTTTCGGATAAAGTGAACTATCGCCGAACACAATCGTAAACATGTAGAGCCTAGTAGAC
>Ga0210059_1009381_pt1 | contig 15304 bp, 9 predicted proteins | sample Ectturendosymbi2_FD_188042 | JGI IMG/M metagenome (GOLD analysis project Ga0210059, IMG submission 188042) | Ecteinascidia turbinata endosymbiont from Florida, USA - Sample 2 (SPAdes) (version 2) | ecosystem: Host-associated > Tunicates > Ascidians > Unclassified | place: Key West, Florida... | reverse complement strand
TTTTTCTCTGCTGTTACTTCAGCCTTTCAACTTTTCACCTGTAAGCTTTGCTTGCAATTTTCAGGACTGAGGATGTGTAATTTTACGTGAAATCGATTTCCTATTAAAAATTTGCTGATCAATTCCTTGCTTACACCCAACGTGGAAAGTACATACTTGAATGTATATTTGTGTGACACAGATAAAAGCTCTAACTTTTCTGCAGGCTTTTTAGGAATCAGCCAACTGGGCTCTGCTTTCATCTTTTTGCGATGATTCAAACTTGCACATATCTGCAGTCAAGTAACTTCACTCCACAGGTAAAACACAAGGAATGAACTGCAAATTTTTAATAGGAAATAAATTTCCTATTAAAAATTTGCGATTTATTCCATGCTTGTTTCACCTGTGGAGTGAGATTACTTCTGTGACACAGTTGACGTCTCTCACAGGTGTGTGACATGTGATGGTTGCCATTTTTATGCAGAGCAAGTGGTGTAAGAACAAGCGTGATGCTGACATACAGAAATTGCACCATGCTGGCGGTCCATACAAATCACAGTGTGGAAAACATTTACTGAATCCACTTATATTAAATTGGCATTTTGGATTTGGATAACTTCAGATGTAAATCCGTCTGGATTTCCTGTTCTGAAATGCCCATCCCTAGTTAGTACTTAGCATTTCAATCAAACAAAATTTTATTTGAATAGAATGTTAAGTACATAGTAAAAGTGTATCGGTATATAACCCTGGAAACACTCAAATGTGTTATAAGTCTGATTTTAACAGATACATATTAGCCATGATTTCATCATGTTTAACATACAGTTACATTTTTCAGATTGCCCCTGAAGAATTCAATGCAACTGTTTGGCGCATCAACCAAATTCTCAGCAAAATGGTTACCTTGAATTTCAAGTGGCTCTTGTTTGGCTGCTTGTGTTGTTGTTGCACATTAGGTTGTTCTGTTTGGCCAGTAGTGTGTTTGAACAAGAGGACAAAACGAACACTAGACAAAGCCCTTGATTGGGAAAATCGGCAACTGTATCACAAGGTCAGTGCTTCAAAATTTCTGAACATGTACTGCATAAAACCAATATTTTTCAAATATAACTGTCAATCATTTTGAATCTACAGGTTTATGTGATTAGGGCAATACCAGAATCAACATTTTTCTTCCTGGTTGGAAGCAGGCCTGGCTGAAAATATAAAACTCCAGCTGGAACCAAAATTAATGCTCTGTTTTGCAGCAGCAAGTTTATTCAAAATGCACCAAAGCACTATAGGTTAAAGCAATAATAAATTGTATTCTATAGACATTTTGCTCTCTGTAGAAGTAGAAAATTTGGATGGCAGTAGGCATTTTGTAGAAGGTATTTTGATTTCTGTTTACAAGACTTCTATTACAACGTTTCATCAGTTCGTTTAAATCAGGGTAGGTAAACTGTTTGACTAATAGGTTTGGCAGAAGGTCAGATTGGAGCATATGGAGAAATTGTTCATGTAAACAAGAACAGATGAGATCTAAATGCTACCACATAGATGATTTTGTCTTGAAAAAGATGACAATGAAGGTTTATTGTATAAGATATTTTTTAATACGTTTATTTTACAACTTAGCAAAGAAAATCACTCTCTATTTTAGTTGGACCAGTGTTATTGGCCACCATTTTAATCAGTGCTTCATAGTATGGAGATGTCAGTTAAGTTTTAACTACAATAAGCTCTGTTAATATTCATAATGCTAAAAATTTGCTCATACCAATGGGCTAAACCAAATAAGGCCAGCATCTGTGCCATCTTCCAAAGGTTTGAAAGTACCGTTTCGTTTAATAAAACATAAAGATTATTCAGTTTCATGGAATTGACATCTCCTTTAAGATGGATCAGACTGAAAATTAATCATTTCCAATTGCAGCTGCTGCAGTGCTGATTCAGAGTCTAGCATCGTGGTATGGTCCAACAGCGGAGGCGTGTTGTCAAATTTTTCAAAATCAGACAAACAGAATTTGCTGTCCAGGTTGTCAAGTGACATACTGCATTTCTTTGTGTTTTAGGTAGTATGGCTAGTGTGGAAAAATGGGTGAATTATTTGTGCATAATATGACTAGAAAATAAAAACCAACTTGTATTTGAAGGCTCACTGTTCCCTGCACATATCATCAGTTCCACACAACAAGTGGCTCTTTAAAATATTTGGATTTTACTGATATATCGGTATCAGCCAAAACAATTTTATTGGCCTCAGTAGGTGTTGACAAAACACTTATATTCCTCATGCATCTAGACATCTTGCGCAAGAAAGCACAACAAAGCAAGTTAAAACAGTTATCTTGCAGCAATGCTAGCAGGTGCTTTTTCGTCAACAAGCAGACAAGATGAACCATGAGCATGTATCAGCCATCGCAGCTGAAACAAAAGCATTATCGGAAAGTTTTGCAATGCTTGAAGCTTATTGTCTAAAACTGCACTACCATGTGCAGGTGTTGTGTATGAATAATCTCCTATTGTACTTTGGAAGAAGTTTTCACAGCATGAAAAGTTTGACTGTAACTTTAGATGCATAAGTCCAATCAATGCCTAGGTTAGCACAGATTAATTTTAAAAAAAAAGCTTGCATGAAAAATGAATTGCATTATGTTAACATGTTGAGAGCCGGCCTACGTGATATTTGTACTTGGATTTTGGCCTAAAAAACAGCAGTTTTTGGTTGCCTTACCAACGCTCTAGCTCCTCCGCCGATTGCACTAGAGAGCTATTCAAGAGCTCAAACGGATCGGCCAGTCTAGTAGATTGCGCTCGAAAAAAAATTTTTTGGTTGGGGGGTGCGGATTTTTTGTGACTGACGTCATAAGTGAAGTAGCTTTAGGGTCATTTTGGCTCCTGTTACCTGGCCTAGGGCCCAACCGGTAGGCCAAAGTGTTTCGCTGAAGTTTTCATTGGAAACTAGGCTCGAGTCCGAGTCTTTTGAGCCTTTGATCGACCTTCTGACATTTCTGGTTCAAAAGTTATGATGTAAAATAAACAAATTAATTAATTATCTAATTAACTAATTAGTCAAATATTTTTACTAACTTACATCACAACTTTTGAACCCGAAACCCCAGCAGGTCATCCAAAGTATCAAAAGACTCAGATTGTAGCCTAGTTTCCAGTAAAAAGTTCAGCGAAATACTACCACCTAATGGTTGGTGCCCAGGGCCAGGCAAAATGGGCCAAGGTGGCCTAAAAGCCCTCCACTTATGACGTCACTCACAAAAAATCACACCCCCAAGCAAAAATTTTTTTTCCGGGTGCAGACTAGAAGACTTGCCGCGTCTTTAGAGACTTTTACTGGGTCTGTAGAGCATACCGGACCTGAGCAATTCCTGTGCAAAGCCAAGTGCGTTTAGGCGTTTTTTTTCCGAAAATCCCCAAATCCTAGCGGATGCCAAAGTGTTAAGTATTACCATGTCTTGTGATGACTACCAATCTTCCTGAAAATTAAACCATACAAACATAACCTTTGTCTGTAATTTTGAAAGTTGATACTTTCTAATGACCTGTTTATTTGTGTACATAATAATCACCATGTAATCATAATTATTTACCATGACCTTAATAGTAGGTTTTTCAAATGCTTTTATCTGTTTAGTTTTTATGTGACAACATTCCTGGTCACCAGAAGTAGTTTATGCTTCAAACAGACTCTGTCTGGCAAAAAAATTGCCGTATGGTTTTACCAACCACAGTGCATAAAATGTATTACAGTAAACCTTGGTTAATCAAGATCTGATTTGACAAACAAATTAATCCAGACTAATTAAAGATCCCGATTATCTGAAGATGTTTGTTTCAAGCCTTAGGTTGTAGGATATGCCAATTTAATATTTGCACAAAGAAAACTAGTTTTGTGTCTCACACATCTTCAGTCCTGCATAACCAGTAAGAAAGTTACTAGCAAATGTTGGCATAGTAACAAATTGAGAAAAATTACATACAGTTGCTAAGAACAATTCACAAGAGTAAATTGAGCCAAATAAGAGTTGACCTTCCTAGAACTGCTCCATTAGACCTGCTACAGTACTGTGAACTTCGATTGTGATGGCTGTTTCAAGCACTTGTGATTGACAAGAGATTTCTCTGCACTTCGTGGGGTCTTGGTTCAGGTGAACATGAGGTGACCTACAGAGCGCAGTGGGCAGTGAAATCCATTAAAATTGATTTTACTGAATTGTTTCACTTTGAATTACTGCTGACACTTCATCTTACATTGACACTTCTGGATTTTTTTACTGCCTGTTGAACTTTTTTTACTGACTGTTGTGGTTCAAGTTCAATTACATCAACCATGTTACAATGTTACAAGTATTTGATAGTAAGCAGTTGTTATGAATAAACAGCTAACTGCAATGTGGGTTAGTGCACGAACACATGATTGTGAAGCAGCAAAATCCTGTTTACAAGATGTAAAAAGACCAACTTTCATCTGGAAAAATCCAGATCAAACTATCCAAGTTATCCAAAGTATTTTGTTAAGAAAATCATTGGAAATCATTTGTTCCTCCATTTCATCCAAATTAGACAAATATCTGGATTAACTGATGTTTAATGTATATTATAATTGCCTTGTTAGGAAAAAGCTGTTGTAGTAGATTGCATGGTGCCTATCCACAAAAGTTCTTCCACATACTTGTTATAACCTGAGTTCTGATTTACAGGTTCTACAAAAGTTTTATGTATGACTATACACATCAGGCAACAGTCAGACAAGTGCCTGATACGTCTAGATGTGGGTAAAACCTTTTCTAAAAACCCTGAATTAAAGCCATATTTTAATCATATGTTGTGTTTTTTTATACAAGCAAATCATTACACATGACCAAAAATCAGCCGTGGATAGCTACTTGAGGCAATTAACACTTCCACGTCCAGCTGGTTTCGCGGATTTTGCGCCAAAAAAACAGATTGCATGTGGCTTTGTGTGAGCGTAACTCTGGCGTCGAAAGCGGTAGAAAGCAGTTCAAAGGCTTAAAAGACTTGGCAAGTCTTTTAGTCTGCATTCGAACAAATAATTTTTGGTTGGAGGGTACAGATTTTTTGTGAGTGACGTCATAAGTGGAGAACTTTTAGGCCACGTGGGCCCGAACCATTAGATGGTAGTATTTTGCTAAAGTTTTTACTGGAAACTAGGCTACAATCCGAATCTTTTGATACTTTGGATGACCTTGCTGGGGTTTTGGGTTCAAAGTTATTATCTAAATTAATAAAATATTTGATTAATTAGTTAATTATATAATTAATTACTTTGTTTGCTTATTTCAGATCACAACTTTTGAACCAGAAACGGTAGAAAGTCGATCAAAGGCTCAAAAGACTCGGACTCGAGCCTAGTTTCCAATAAAAACTTCAGCGAAATGCTTTGGTCTAGCAGTTGAACCCTAGGTCAGGTAACACGAGCCAAAATTGCTCAAAATCTACTTCATTTATAATGTCACTCACAAAAATTCCACAACCCCAACAAAAAATTTTTTTTCAAGTGCAGACTAGAAGACTTGCCGAATCTTACGGGTTTGAACAGCTCTCTAGAGCAATCAGTAGAGGAGCTATGGTGTTGGTAAGACAACCAAAAACTGTTGGTTTTAGGCCGATTTCCGGGTACAATATATTCGTAGACTGGCCATCAAGGTGTTAAGAACTGTTACCCCATATTAGTAGTAAGTGCCCCTGTGAAACAATGTTTTAAATTGACATAATAATGTAGTATGATTCAGGAATCCTACTAAAAATAGATTATCAAATTCTAGTTGACTACAGATTGTATTTGAATAAGATTTCAAGACTGAGGGTGCATAGTGTTGCGTGATATCAAATTTCTTTTCAGGTTGATTCAATTCCGTCACCTTTATGAAGGTCTAGTTACTTGAATTTGAGTCATATCCTACACTGCAAAATGTGACTCTATCATGTATAGTTGATTGCTAATGATCGTGCTTTAAATCACTTGATTTATGTCACTGACTTGAGTAACGCAATTACTGCAGAGGCATTTTTCAAATTGTCATTTAAAGTGAAAGAAGTTACATCATGATTGTGCTTTTATTAAAATGAGTTGTAGCAAAGTTCCCACAAGCGGCTGATGAGTTAAATTAATCAAAAGTGTGTGGATATACACATTGCACAATTGTGCTGCACATATGGAACCTTGGGAAATTGTTTATTAGTTTAGTTTTCAGTACATTGAATTGTTTTCCAGATTTTATTCCAAATCTCATGTTGTAGAAATGCACTAGATGTTTTTTGAATAAGTTTTGTGACAGTTTGTTTTGTAATTTTTATTTCATTTGTGCATACTTTTTTTCAGCTTGGGTTGCACTGGAAACTTTCAAAAGTTAAAATGTCCACAAGCAACATGCAAGAATATGTAAGTTGCACCTCTGATTCCTAGCAGGTTGCACTAAAAAGTAGGATTCTTTGCAATTCGAATATTTTAAATCTTCTTGTTCTTCCAGGCTGGAAAATGTTACTGTAGCAATAGTTTACTTTTCTATTACATGTTTTATTAATGTTTACCTTGTGCATGTTATCAATCTTAAGCCAAGAGCATTTCTTATTTATTTCAGGATTCTACTTTCTAAATTGTTTTGGTAGAAAAATTTGATTGGTTGCAAAGTGGCAAACCTAAGCTTCTTCCAATTTGTGCCATGCATAGTTCTATACCATTGCTAAAAAGTTAGAAATGTTTTGGAAATAAAAAACCTGTTTGCCCAGCATTAAATTTTTAAGCTGTTTTTATTATGGGTTCCATTTTGGTCAATTGTGTAAAATTTCCTACAGTATAACAACAAATTTGGTGTCACAGATGGGAGCGTTGTGCAGGCTAAGTTAGGTTGTGAAATTTTCATGTAGCAATCACTCTAATTTAAGGATATGAAATGTTGCAAAATTTTTCACTAAAACTGAATTGAATAAACAGGTCATCTTTTTGTTTTTCGACGATTCTTAAAAACTGGACTGTTCTGAGCAAACTGTTTTAGGTGGCAAACCACTGATGCAAAATAAACGAAAATGGAATTGTAGATGACTTAAGTTTAAACAAACTTATTTCTAAGTTAGCGTTGTTTGGATTCCCAAAATTAAAAATACATTTCGCAGAAAAAGCTCATGTTAACCTTGGTTCTCAACAAAACAAAAATGGTTAGCTCATTGTCATATGTCAGCTAGTCTGTACTTAATAATCAGAAGTTGCTTTGTTTCATTGCCTTAGTCTTCTGAAAACACATGGAATGAAATTAACAATCCAACATCTTTTGGGTCATTCCATGTCAAATAACCCAATAGCGTTAACGCTGCTGTACCCATGGGTGTTGGAAGGGGGCCTTGGCCCCTCCTGCATTTTCAAATCCTTAGCAAAATACGTTGTTTCTTAGTTTTGAGTGGGAAAAAACAAATTTAATCACTTTTGGCCCCCCCCTGGCAAAATTTTTGAAAATCCCCAGTGCTCCCCCCTGGAAATAATTCTTCCGACGTCCATGACTGCACCATCACCAATATGCTTCCAATTTGGTATACAGGTAGATTGTGCACAGAAACACAAAAAGTTCAAATTTAATCAATATGCGACCAGTAGTTTTGGAGATATTGGCCTTTGAAATTTTAAATTTTTGTCTAAAACGGGGAGTACAGCCTATTCCTTAATGCATATCTCAGCAAACAAGGGTAGATTTTGATGAAATTAGTGTCAGTTCATAGGAAATTGTCCAAGGATTTCATTTTTGTACTTGGTTTTCATAAACAAACATGTTGGGGAATGACCGATGACCTTTGACCTTTTTTGAACTTCACCTTGTTGACCTTTCCATACAAAAAATATTCATATGAAAAATATACTTGGACACTATCTCCGTAACATAGTAAAATTGGGAAAGGCAACATTTCTAGTTTTTCTGTAATTTGCACTCAAAATTAATGGTATCTCAACAAATTTGCATGAAGTTCAGTTTTGAAATGTGAATTTCACTGCTACACAAACTTGGTACCTTAACTTGACTGTAGTTAAGTGTTCGTGGTCTATTAAAAAATGTTAATGGTGGTCTATTCATGTAAACCAGTGATTCTCAACAGGGTCCACCTGGAATTTCTGGTTGTTCACAGAGAGTTCTACAAATTCTTGATAAAATGTTCCTACAAATTGTGAGCTTGACTGTATAAAACCTTTACTATCACAGACCTATGTGCAATTCAGTATTGACTAGTTGTTCATGAGTCATCAGCAAAGCAAAGTGGTCCATCGGATATTTTTTAAAAATATGGTTCATGGGCCAAAAAAGGTTGCAAACCACTGACTTAAACCACATTGCATATTGCCATGCCAACACTTCTCGAGCCAGAGACTAAGACACAAACTTTTATGCACTTAGTGTATAGCCATTCTTTTCAAGAAAGTGGTGTTGTGACATCACAGCACAGAATTGTATTAAATCAAGTTATTATAAGGAAAATGTTTGGAACCTGGTATGGACCTGTAGGGACCCGATTTCTCTGATTCTAGGAACCCAAGCATAATTTTCTATGATTTTAAGGACCCGATTTTCAATTCTAGGGACCCGATTTGGGTCCGTAAAACACATTAAAAAAACCTGATTAAATGATAGAGTGTCAATTACACAAATGATGCTATTAATATTAATCCAGCATTTATGAACAGAGGAATGCCAATGTAAAAGACTGGCTGGTCCATGAGGATGCATAAAGATTATGTAGTACCATATTTTTTGGACCATAAGGTGCAGTATATATCAAAAACTTAATGCTGCTGTAGCTGTTCTTTTTTCATAAGGCACATGAAATGAAGTAAAACTTAGATAAGTCAAATTGTATTCAACAACTCCCATGTTCCGGAGTCGCCTAAATCGCTAGGAGTTTGATCTGTCATTACTTACGAGGGAGTTTAATCTGTCACACAACTGCCTAATCTGTTAGACACGAATAGAAGAATAGTTGTGTGCATGTTTGATTTGGTGTGCGTCAATGTGGTTAGGGGCCTCAGGTCTGTGGTGTGTGCTATTTACTCTTGGAAGCCACATGAGCTGCTCATTACAATTGTTGGTTTAACAACACGATGGCCTGTTTGCAAAAAAAATTGTAACTAGCAATTAAATAAATAGCACCCTTTATCACACACACTTGGTTCTGGTTGAGAAAGCACAAACAGATTCATATATAAGGCGCACCACATTATAAAGCGCATTTTCGATTTTTGAGAAAATTGAAGGATTTTAAGTGCGCCTTATGGTCCAAAAAAATGCAGTTGTCTCTGAACTCTTCAGAAATGTCTTCAACTAAACCTATCTATGGTTTGCCATCGCATATGCAGCACACACATCATGACTGTGTTTTAATGTCTGCAAGTTCATTTAGTGCTTCAGGTGTTACATCTTCATCTCTTTGTCCTGTCACTGAAACTGTTTCAGGTGAAATTGTTTGAGCACTGACCTTGTTATTATGTTATGTAGATAGTGTCCAAGTACATTTTTGATGTTAAAAATTTTTGTAACAAAAGATCAGCAAGGTCAAAGTCAAGTTTGAAACAAAAGGTCAAAGGTCATTCCCTCCAGCAGACTTGTTCATGAAAACTAACTACAGAAATGAAATCCTTTCCTAAAAAATTTCCTTAAAAAAGACAATTTCCTAAAAAATGACATTAACTTTGTCAATCTACCCAGTGGTTGCTGAGGTATGGCATTTAGAAATTAGGTGGTACTCTCCATTTTCGGCCAAAATTTGAAATTTCAAAGGCCATTTTCTCTGAAACTACTGGTGGGATTTTGATGAAAATTTCTATGCATAACCTACCTGTATACCAAATTTGAAGCAACTTGGTGAAGGTAGTCTTGAAAAGTGGAAAAGTATTGGGTGGTTTGACATGAAATGACACTTTCAAAAGAAGGTCACAATCTAGACCAATTTTGTCCAACCGAAATTCCTTACTGAGCCAAAAATTATGTCACTATCTTAACCAGGGTTGCACATTGAATGACATATTAATGAGGAGCACACATTGAATGATTTAAATTGATCTAACAAACTAAATTAATTTAAGCTAATGTACTTAAAGCATTTGAAACCTAACTGCAATGGTAATGATAATTATTTGGCACCATTAACTACTCCGTAAGTGTGATTTCATTGGCAAATTCAATACCAATAGAACAAGGGCTAGAAATCTGAAAAATGATAAAGTTTGCATCAGTGTGTCAGTGGACATATAGAAATCTCCCAGCACACAGCAAAGACATGATAACATTGCACCAAGGACCACGTACATCAAAAATGTTAAATTTAGGCTTTTCAAAATGGACGGGTTTTCAGTATATAAGGTACTTCTAATACAGCAAAAACCTTAAACCTTTGGCTGTGCCAGGGCTGATCTAGACACTAGATGTGATGTTTGTAGGCCCACCACTATACGTGAAAAATTAACTGAAAAAGCAAAGATTGGAACAAAGCCCAATCCAAACTGAGCCTGCTACTAGCTTACTGCACATGATGGGTTATAACCCCATTAACCAACTGTAGAGACTGGTGCTTTACCCCAAGAACTTCATTGCCTAGCAGAGGTGGCCACGGACTGGAGTGCCATATTCAACTTTGGCATAATTTTGAGATCCAAGCTAGAGTCAAAGCTTGTTAAAAACCAGACCCGTATCCAAAGTTACTTCTATTTTCGTAAACGACGGGAGTCTGTGGTTCACAAACAAATGTCATTGCTTATATTTATAAATATTGTTGAATTTTGGTTGCTTTCATGGTTTGCAGTGTTTAAACAGGAGTCAGATTCTCAAATTTGAAAAAATTTGGATCTGGATTAAAAAATTTTGGAACAGGAGCGGAGTCGGAGTTTGAAAATGTGACTTTGGCCACCTCTACTGCCAAGGATGTACTGTATTTTACAGACCATGAGATGCACCGGATCATAAGGCACCGTATCAAAAATTGAATGTTAGGCGTTCTTTTTTCATACACAAGGCACATTAAATGAGGTGAAACTTAGATAAGTTAAACTGTATTCAACACTTTCACAATAACTCCCAAGTTGCCACTGGGAGTTTAATCTGTCATTACATACAAGAGAGTTTTATCCGTTAGGCACAAATAGAATAAAATTAAAGTTGTGTGCGTGTTTGATTCGGTGTGTGCCAATGTAGTCAGGAGCTTCACTGAGTAATGGATCTGTGGTATGTACTAGCTTCTTTTGGAACCACATACGCTGCTCATTGCAATTGTTGTTGGTTTATTATGTCACACGATGGTCTGTTCACAAAAAATCGTTAGTAGCAATTAAATAAATATTAGCCTTTACCACATATATGCAGTTGGTTCTAAATGAGAAAGCACAACCAGATTCATACATTAGGCGCACCGCATTATAATGCACACTTTTGATTTTTGAGAAAATTAAGGATTTTAAGTGCACCTTATGGTCTGAAAAATACGGTATTTTTTCACGAATATTGATTGATGAAACAAACACCTGAGACACTTCAGCTTTGTTACAACCAACCCCCAAAGGCTTTGACATCGCTCACGCACAGTTCGAGCTGAGCGAGGTCAAGCAGTTCCAGCATGTTTGGATAGTTTGAAAAAATGTCATTCGTTTGTGTCTGCTGAAATAGCATTATATTGCGAATGAAAAGTTCTCTGAATTTACTCTTCAGCCCTCACCGTTGTCTGCATTATATTCTTTTTTTCTCTGACGTTTTTTGCCATTTGGGATATTCATTTTTATAATGGTAGCAGGCGGTAAAACAAATTTCCTTCCCTGCAACAAAAAAACTTTAATAATATCAGGTGGAATTACCAGCAAAATTTTTAAATTCCAACTTAACATTGATTGTGCATTCAAATTCTTTTGTAAAAATCCTGCATGGAAACTACTTCCAAAAAATGACCATTTACTATTTTCAATTAATGTGTACTAAGATTAATATAAAAAGTGTTTTACAACCAGGTTCACAAACACTGAGCGCAATTTTGTTGCTCTCCCATGAATTTACATTCCTCTGCTATATTCTCTTCCAATTTTTCTGCAATAATCTTCATCACTGGCAATTAGGTAAAGATAAAAGATTCGAAATAGGCCCACTGTTCGTCTACAATTGATGTGTCCCTTGAAATTCTGCTCAAGTAAGGGTGGGCATCGAAAGACCAGAGGGTTTTTGATTTCATGTACTTAGGAAAAAGTTAGAAATCTGTTCTTTTATGACTTACACCTTTTGGAGACAAATCGAATGGTGTATGAATTTTTTAAAGTGTCCCTGGAAGCCCATAATAGAAGTTTCAGGTCCAAGACCTGGCAGATACCTGAGGTGTTACTTTCAACATGATTTTCAGATGTGTGACAGAATCTTTATCAGTGGTTTCAGAAATTGAAATTTTGCAATCATGATCCAATCTGAAATTTTTTCGTAATCTCCATATCCAAAAATTTAGGATTATATGCTCCAGTATCCAATTCAAATCTGAAACCACTCACTCAGTTGCACATTAGCTAGCAGACATGAACGGATTTATGTTCTTAAGATCCAAATGCAATCCAACAATTTCATTTCAAAATCCAAAAAGTGACAGTTTTACATCCTAACTTCTATCACTGTTAATAGGTTATATGTAAGACAGTATGTATTTTGCCACAGTATCAGTATCAGCCTCATGAGGCAAAAACAGTGCTGGAGCTATTGTGCCTTTAGCTAAACATCAAAAACAGTGCTGGAGCTATTGTGCCTTTAGCTAAACAAATGGTCACATTACATGACAAGTTTGGAACGCATGACAAGTTCAGAACCCATGACCTGCTTGGTTGACCATAATGTCTGTAATGCCTCAGTCTGACATTCATGGAAGAGTATTATCATGGAATCACAAGTTTTATAAGTGTTATTATGAAACAACTGAACCGAACTACAAATAACTGAACCTTCATTCAAACTTTCCTTATGCAATATCCCTTAATGCAAATCAGTTCATAACACCAGGACTGGTTTACAAAACAATATTTATTGAAATAACAATACTCCAACCATCACTTCAGCAAATTCACTGACACTCATGGCATCTTACAAAGATTATAAATAAATACAAGCTTGCCAGGTTTTTCGGTACAAAGTGTGTTGTTGAAATTAATTATTGTAACACAGCTTTCACTAGTTCAGTTTCTGCAAAACTGTAACTTTATGCATAAAACGGTAAACACCTAACGATATACTGTAAAAGTTATTATGAATCAAAAATATGTTATATAACTACTATGTCTACTGTCATCAACCTACGTCTTTGATGTAATTTAGATGGAGCATTCACTTTATGCCAGTCTACACTTTCAAACTTGTGGCATTGTAAAAGTTCGAACTTCTGAGTTGGCAAGGGCTAGTGAACATGCCATTTTTGCAGATAGTTGACAAAGAATCTGTGATTTCGCTAAAGCTATGATTGATGAAACTTATTGCTTGTGTCATCATAACCCCCTGCCTGCTATATTAATATAAGTGAAAACCTATTACAATGCTAATTAAAAGTGTCATAGAAATCACGGCACATGATTTTTGCTTGATTTCACTGATTTTCATTTCTTGATTTTCTAGATTTAAATCAATCAACTCTGGTAGGCATCACTAGGGCTTTTTACATGGCGCTTTAAGTGAGCTTATCAGCTCACTTTCCTGGTCACGTGTCACGATTACTGCTGAATCACCAACTGCTTGAGTGATCGAATGAGCTCTCGGGTAAGGGAGCACAGCACGCTCGTAGTTGCTTGGTTCGTAAGTGAGCTCTCACGTAAAAGTGTGTTCACGAAGCAGCCGCCTTAGGTTTGGGAGCCGTTATAACGCTTGCATTGGTTGGATGATGCATGGTTGAATTTAAATCACGTCTGCAGTTTTGAAATGGTACAACGTGTTGGTTTTAACTTAGGTTTGCAATCCATGTTGCAGTAAAAACGACGTCAAACCGCTGTGTGACTGTGGAGTGTAGTGAAATCCTGTAGGCTACGTAACATGGCCTGGTTGTACAGTTTGCAGTACGCTAGACTGCTGTTTCACTGCACTTTTTGGATGTCAGTATTGTCCACAGAAAGATGCTGTTGCAATTTACATACAAAATTAACGGCCTGGTAGCCTATATAGGCTAATTGCTGATGGTGCTTTGCTTACAAAAAGTACTGTAGGACACCACGTTTGCTGGAATGCAACCTAATCGTATTTCAGCTGCAGAAAATTTGGTGTTATAGTAGGTATCTGTAGGATTGTGATAATTCCTCTGTGTTGTCTGACGCATGCTGAAACGTTGCAGAAACCTGTGCAAAGAAATGATTTATAATCCTGGCATAATGTTTTTGCCTTTCATCAACCTAGCAAGCTGGGTTTTGTGAAAAGTAATGGCTACTGTGCCTCTTAGTGCTGTCGCAGAAGACTGAATCTCCGTTTGTCATTTGTAACTGGAAAACCTACAGCTCTACAATGACCAGTGATGCCAGTTTATTTTGCAAAAACAAGCAAGCAAATTTGAAAAACAAGCCAAAATGAGGTAATTTCACCGAAAAACAAGCCCGACAGGCGTTGGCATGAAAATTCAACAAAACGAAAAATCAGCAACAAAATTAAATGAAAAAGCAGGGAGGCAAATCCGGAAAAACAAGCCCAAAATGAGCAAATTTTATAAAAACACGCCCAATATGCCTTCAGCAGTAAATCGAAACAGCAAAAGTGCCATAAAATTTGAAAAAAGAGCAATCGGCAAAAACATAAGCCCAAATTCGCGGGAAAACCGCAAGGTTGGTAACACTGACAACGACCAAAAGAATTAGTTTACTCGTGAAGCTAGCGCCGCTAGCCAAAAGTCAGCAGCACAGAACACCCAACCCAGTCGTTCTGAAGCGCATGTAAACACACAGCTGCAACGTTCTCGCTTTGGTTCAATTGCACTGAGCTCTTTTGACGTCAAAACTCGCTTCGACCGCACTTGCTAGCACGACCATGTAAATAGGCCTACTGTAGTATAACAATTATGACTCAAGAAAAAAGACTGAATCAATGAGAGTAACACCAATTCGATGACATGATACATAAGAGAGCAAGCTTGTATCACTGGACATAGTCCAAGGTTCCAAATTTGAACAAACATGATGTACAATCTTGACCTGACAGATATGAGAAACTCCACTGAACCAAGCTTCACAGATTAAAAGCAGTTCAGTTCAGTTTATTTATGCATCCCGACCAAGCACAGAATACTTCATCAGGAATACAGGGACAGGAAGCGACGGCCGTAGCTGTCATTTACGTCACTG
>Ga0210059_1009380_pt1 | contig 15304 bp, 9 predicted proteins | sample Ectturendosymbi2_FD_188042 | JGI IMG/M metagenome (GOLD analysis project Ga0210059, IMG submission 188042) | Ecteinascidia turbinata endosymbiont from Florida, USA - Sample 2 (SPAdes) (version 2) | ecosystem: Host-associated > Tunicates > Ascidians > Unclassified | place: Key West, Florida... | reverse complement strand
GAAAAGAGCGAAGTAAACAGATTTGAGCACTGAAATGTTGGTATAGTGTTTTAATCTGAACAACATTCCACATGATTTGGAGAGCTGTGTTACCAACTTTTCAATTTGAGGCTTCCAATTAAGTTTATCATCAAGTATAACGCCAAGATGTTTTAAGCTGCTTTGTTTTGATATTGGGTGATGATTAATTGACACTGACAATTGATATTTTTATGGTTGTTGATGAGCATGAACTTGCTTTTGGAATAATTCATACATAATTTGTTAGCACAAACCCAGTGATCGATTTTTTTGAGCTCATGGTTAACTGTTTTTTCTGAGATTTCGTGGTTTTTCCCAGAAATATGCAGATTGATATCATCTGCATATAAAACAGTATTAAAGTTGGAGGCTTTCACAATGTCATTAATATATATAAGGAATAGTAAAGGCCCAACAACAGATCCCTGGGGCACGCCACATGTTACATTCAAAAAAGAATATTTAGTATCTCCTATTTTAGTGCACTGAAACCTGTTGTCCAAGTAAAAAGCAAGTAGTTGTAGGGGTGTTCCTTTTACTACATAGCAAAACAATTTTTCAAGTAATATTTTATGATCAGCACAGTGAAAGCTTTGCATAGGTCTAGAGACAGAGTACAGGTTATTAATTTGTTATCTTTATTGCAAATCATGTCATCATAGATGGCAGCAATTGCTAATTCAGTAGAGTGATTGGTACTGAAGCCATATTATTTTGGGCTCAGTATACAATTACTGGTGACAAAAGAGTACATTCTGCTGTAAATTACTTTTTCAAAAACTTTGGAGAGAGTTGGAAGCATGGATATTGGTCTGTAATCGTTAGGGGATTTGGGAGAAGTTATTTTAGGAATGGGTGTAATTTGTGCAATTTTTAGAAGATTGGGAAATTCACCTTTTGCCATACATTTATTAAAAAATTCAGATAACCATGAGGATAAACTACTGGCAGAAATTTTTAAAAACTTTGCTGGGATGTCATAGGAGTTAGATGTTGTTTTGCATTTTAGTGATGCAATTATTTGTCTGATTTCATCAGCACTGGTTGGTGGGAATGTACACAAACTGGGGAAAGACTCAATAATAAAGTTATTAAAAGTTGCAGGGAGAGGGTCAATTTTGGAGGATATATTTTTGCCAATTTTGGAAAAATGTATGTTTAGTTCTTCACAATGGTTTTGATTAGTAAGGTCAGTATTGTAGATTTCTGCACCTATTTTGCTTTATTTTGTTTTTGTAGAAATAATTTCACTAATGACTTTCCAGGTTTTTTTGACATCATTTCTACAGTTTTCAAATTTTGATGTATATTAGTTTTGTTTTAGGGATTCTTTGAGGTGAGTTATTTTATTTCTGTAAAATTGGTACTTGGCTGAAATTGATGGGTTGTTTGTTGATAGCATTTTTTTATACAAGGCATTCTTTTTAGAGATAGATGTTAGCAAACCTTTGGTCAACCAAGGTTTGTGGAAGGAACGAGTTTCTTTTCTGGAAGCAAACCTAAGGGGAGCATGTTGGTCAAGAATGTTGTTAAACATAAGAATAAAATTGTTACAAGTGATGTTGATATCACTGTTGTTTTGGTTGTGAAAGTCAAGATCAAAAAGAGCAGTGTTAAGATCTTCCAGAAAAGATGGCAAGTCAAAATTTTTTAAACAGCGAATTTTTGGTCTGTATTTTTTGGCACATTTGGGATGGAAATTAAAGTTTGCAAAAATGGGGAGATAGTCAGAGATGTCAGAGAGTGCAATCCCAGTGGTGGTGTTGTCATCAATTATATTTGTGTCTATATGATCAAGTTGGGAGGGTTGATGAGTAGAAGAAAATCTGGTGGGTTTGTTCATAAGAGATATGCAGCCGAGACTCAGAACACTGTCATAATCAGTAATGTGTGTGTCAATTTGGTACTTCAAAAAATTTAAATTTATATCGCCTCCAATTATGTAATTACTCTTTTCAGAGTGCATAATTTCAAGTAGATTAGTGAATGCAAGCTGAAAAGCTTGTGAGTTAGAAGGGTTTCTATAGATCACTCCAACAATACATTTTTTGCCACTAACATTATTTGACTTCACTTCAATGAAAAGACTTTCACACCCATCTATAGGTAATTCCAAGTCTTGTCTAATAGTATACTGCAGTTTTTTGTTTACATACAGGCCAACACCTCCAGTATAGGTTAAGGAATCAACATGAACAAAGTTGTAGTTAGGAATTTGTTTATTTGTACAACACTTTGATTTCAATTTGGTTTCTGATATTGCTACAAAATCAGGTGAGACATTACATATTGAAAAGGAAGTGTCAATTTTATGCTTATTTCTGGCTAAACTGCGTACATTAAAATAGAAGTAAGAATGTTTATGACAAAACATGCTATTGGCAGAGTTAATTTCAGAGGGGGTTGGATAGTCGTTAGGTACATGAGGTTCAGCAAGTGAAAATGAAATTTCATTAAATGTTGTAGGAATGATTTTTGTAGTTGAAGGAAACAGACCCAACAACTCAATATTGGAAATTTCACTAAAAGGAAAACAGTTATGATTACAAGGTAAGCACATAGCAAAGTTGTCATAAGTCACATAACAGCCTCTAGGGTGAGTCCACTTTTTGCAAATTATGCACATCATTTTGCAGCCAGTGTGCAAATTGCAAAGAGCACATTGATCATTTACAGCCATTTGGGTGAGATGGTAAAGTACATGATGCCATAAGACTAGCATTTGTAAACAGTGTGAATGACAAGAGCAAACATAATAGTAACTCACCACCACACGATAGTCTCATGAAGTGTGAATCATATTACTTGATACGATGCAGATCGTCTTCTGTTTGGATTGTAATGACTGCGTCATTTTCATTTTTTCTGAGATGGATCCTCCCATTGTTAGTCCACAGATATTTCCAATGTAAATCGTTTCTTTTTTGATTGACTTGAGCAAGTAAGTGTTTTTTACGGCTAGTAAGATTTTCATTGATAAAAACTCTATCAATACGCGGGTCATCGATTTGAGCAGATTTCAAGTTTTTTCTTGAGCTGTATAGGTTGTTCCTGTTTTTTCTAGCTATAAATCTGACAACAATAGCCTACTAGGACACTTTTTGTTTTGATCAGTTTTAGGTTTTCCTCTGAGTCTGTGTACAACATCAATAGCGTCTTTGCTAATAGTTGTGTCATTTTTTTGAGAACTTGCAGCACCTTATCTTCGACTTCAGCATTGGTTTCATTGTCTGGCATTGGTATACCATGTATTTCCAAGTTTTGTCTTCGGCCATACTGTTCTAGTTCTTTCAGTTGAGAATCCAGTTGGCATTTTTTTCTTCAAGATCCCTGTTTCTTTTCTTGAGCTGAGCATTTTCTTCTTTGAGGTGATCCATATTGCTTCTGATAGTGGTGATCTCATTCAATATGTTAGAAAGTTGATTTTCAAAACTTTCAACTTTGCTGGGTAAGTGTTTTAGGCCACCTAATTTTTTTAATTCAGTCTTCATTTCATTTAGCTGAGATGAAATCATTGTATCTTCATCAGGTTTTGTCTCCATATCGTGGTTATAGCTATTGCTATGGGTTGATGTATTGTGTTTTCCACTTCTGTTATGTGCCATGGATATATTTCAGTTTGCAAGTTTTAAGGCTAGGGTTGATCAGCAGGAGTATATCAACGGTACAATAACAGCTGCAGATTTCAAAGGTAGCCTAACAGTCGTGCACAATGGTAGCCCAGCAGAAATTGTCAATAATAACAGTAGTGAAGTGGAAGAGCAGTAGTCCAGCAGAAGCAGTCCAACAATTCACAGAATCAGCAGACACTAAACAGTAATGTAGTGGAAGAGCAGTAGTCCAACAGAAGTAGTCCAGTAATTCACAGAATCAGTAAACACTTTTTATTTTTAAGCAAACCTACCTAGTCCAAAAAACCTTATTCAAATAGTATGACTTTTAAAAGTGTTAAGCCGCGCCAGCGCCGCGTACCGCGTGGACGTTCATCTAATGATGAATCTTTGCAAAATGAAGAGACTTTTTGGAGGTTGTTGTCTTAGATAACAAGAGTTGTTTTTCTTGTTTATCCTACAGCTTTTACCTGCGTTTTCGCGATGCCCTAGGTGAAGATTCGTAGGTAGAATATTGCTGTTAGTTTTCCTGCAGGTGGCGTGCTGCAGTCACTGCTCTGATGCACTGGCATGCGAACTGCTAATCCGGAACTCTGGACAGCTAACTGGTAGGCATCTATCTAGGAAAATGCTTTCAGGGCTGCAAGTCTAAAGGTTTGTTAACTACCCATTCTTCTGTATAAAGTGATCATTGTATTAGTATACTATATAATGCTGCTTTGACTGTATGGCGAAACTGTTCTGAATGTACGTCATCTCGCCATTGACAATTTAATGCAAAATTCAGGGTGAATGAGGTTTAAGTTAACACACCGTGACCTTACCATGCTGACTAGATATGCGATAGTTGGTGAAACATATAGTGCATCACATAACCAATGCTCATTTGCAACAGATACGGAACACAAATGTTTATAAAACTGTATAAAACTTTGACACAATGCAAGCAGGGGATGTGTTGGTGGAAACAGTCCTTTAAAGGGGTTTTTGCTTGTGTGTCAGTTAGTGCAACTGCAAAAACAAATATATTAATGTTATAAATTGTGACTGGAAGCTTGCTATGACTTTGCACACAGTGGCAAAAAGTGGCATGGCAATTTAAAAGAATTAAAACATTTTGTAGATTTGTAGGTAGTGTCTGTTTTTCTTCATGAGGCAAACGATGTAGGCCTATATGTATGGTGCCCGTGCTGGGACTACAAATTTTCCTATAATTGAAGACCATTGGTTGATGTGGCCACATGATATTCTATTTATAGAATATGCAGAGACAACGGGTTAGGGTTTAGGAATACGGTATAAGGATTCAGAGGTTCAGGTCAGGTTTTAGGGATAGGGTTTATGGTTAAGGTTTAGCCTACATTTCATGCAACACAGACAAGAATGTGCTAACAATTTGCCAGCACTAAAGACATGACAAAACTCATCCATTGGACTCTGACGTCACAGTCAAATAAGCAGGTCACATGTTTCGAACCTGTCATGAAACGTGACCACTTCAACTGATCAAGTTCGGCTAAAGGCAAAATAGCTCTAGCAGTGGTATTAATGAGGCAAAATAAACACTATGCGACAATTTAAACACTGCCAAATTAACTGGCAAATCTTACACCCAGAGAAAAATGTTATGAGAAGTACATAGTGCTTCAGGTGAGGGGGCAAATCGCCATTGCTATTAGGGGGTAAAACTTTGGGATTGCGGTGCAGCGCGGACACGCACAGGGTAATGTACAACAAATGTGGATGCAGTGCGGACAGCGGACAGAAGCTGCTGACGCGGTGCGGACAGCGGGCACAAATTTTCTGTCCGCGCCATCTCTATTCAGGACTGGATCGGACTGAGATATGCATTGATGCTTTAATGTGATTATTCTAACCATATCAAAAATTTTAGATGTTATCCGATTTTGCAGCTTTGTTAAATGGCAGTGTAGGCTATATTTTGCCATCAATGACAAAATCTCTGCTGGGAGAATTTTGCTATTCGATTAAAAAAAACATTATTTGATTTTTGTTTGGGGTTTTCTCTTGGTGACGGCATGTTTTTGCATCTTTGACTACCCTTACCTGGCCCTGGGCAAATATCCAATGAGGTATTTTTTTGGCTCAAACTTTTTTTGGAAACTAGACGATAATCGCGTCTTTAGAGCCCTTGATTGACCTTCTAGGATATCTGGAACCAGACTTATGGCCCCACCAAAAATATTTGCACAAAAATTGCAGAAAAAGCATGAGTCTCCAAGTAACGGCTAGATCGGAAAGCGATAATTCGCCAGCAGCTTATGCTAGAGAGCTATAAAAACCCTCGAAAGACTCGTTAAGTCTTGTTTGCACTGCAAAAAAAATTTTGAGATTTGGGTTTTCGGTGGATGTGGTCAGGGTTGGGGTGTGTTTTGCTCTTTTTTGGTTTTTCTTTTATGACGTCTTCACCAGACAATGAGCCGAAATTGTGGCTCAAAGTTGTTTCGATTCTAGGCTGTAATACGAGTCTTTAGGGCCTTGGATTGACTTCCTAGCGTTTCTGGTGTCAAAATTATGGCCAAATGACTCCAAATCTTGTAAGAATTCCCTAGGAATTAGTGGGGATTTCCCTAATTAAGTTTCTGGAAGTTTGGCCATAACTTTGGAACCAGAAACGCTAGAAAGTCCATCAAACCCTCTGAAGACTCGTATTATACCCATGGGCGTCCGCAGGGGGGGGGGCAAAACGGGCATTTGCTCTCCTCTGGAAATTCGGACTAAGAGCCAAAAATTTCTAGAAAACTTGAAGTCAGCAGCTTTGTTTCGATTATTTCACTCACGGCCTACTTAAGACATCTTAACTAACATCTTAACAACTTAAGACATCTCAAGTAGGCCGTGTTTCACTTAATTCTTGCAATGACAGTTTTTCTGCGGTATGGCATTCACTGCTCTGGTATCATGCAGTGATTACGTCCGCTCCTTTGCCTGTAATGTCATGATTCGAAACGTGGGAGCGGATTGTTCTACTACTGGTCTTTATTTCGTAACAACAACATGGCAACAAATCTTCAAAGGTTCACTTCAAGTTACGGAGAGTATTGCCATTTTAGCTGATTTGCTGCTAAATCTAGCAGGTTTTTCTCACTGTCAGCAGCAAAATTTTCAATCTAGCAGTTCATAGGTGTAGGAGCAGGCAAATTTTTGGTGGTGCGAAATATTTTTTCCCGAATTTCCCCAAACTTTCCCGAAAAGCTTTTGTGCTCCTTTTGCCCACAATTTTCTCCCACAAAAAACATGAAGATTCGGTTTTGGTGTGACCTCCAAAATAGGTCTTAAATTGTATTTTTCTGCAAACGTTGGGCGCCATTTTTTGAAGTCAAACAATGTTGAGCGCCATTTTTGCCCGGATTTCAAGGATTTAGCCCTAAATTTTCAGGGATTTTACCCAGATTTTCAGAGGTTTTGCCCAAATTTTTGACAAATGAAAACTTTTGGGGGTGCCTTTGCATCCCCTGCACCCCCGCCTCCTACACCACTGTAGCAGTTAGCTGATTTTCTTGAGGGACCGTTTGGGAGGCCTAACATGTAACAAATTCCTGACAAGAATTTATTTCAAAAGTTTTTGGAGATGAAAACTTCTTTTCCTTTTTCATCAAAAAAAAAATTTTTTTCTTGATGAAGCTTTAAATTGGGCAACACAAGGACGAGGCACATGGGCGTCCGCAAGGAGGGGCAAAACGGGCATTTCCCCCTTGGAAATTGGGACTGACAAGCAAAAATTTCTTGAAAACGCGAAATCAGAAGTTTAGTTCCGATTAGTTGGGTTAAGCCTTGTAATGACAGTGTGTTTGTCTGTGCAACACTAACTCTGCACAAGAGCCAGGTTCACTGTTCTAGTTCTGGTGTCATATGCAGTGATGAGCTTGCAGTTCACTCATAAATGTTGAACGTAGACATCTTGGCAAGTAATGGAGCGAAACAGCGACTGCTGATATTAGTAAGCCACGGAGGTTTATATCAGAGGTCTCAAACTCAAATTGCTCCGAGGGCCAAAAGTAACTCGAGGGCAGCATATACGATGCTGACGCAACACTGGCTGTGCCTGAACCTCACTAAGAGCATTTAAACCTGTGAAAGGTATCGCGAGTTACAGGCAAATCATTTCTAGCCATCTCAACGTTCGTTTAAACTTTATAGGGAACTTGTTCACTCGCTGGCCGAGCACTTTTAAACAATGGCGAATAAACTAAATGACGTAAATGTTAATTATTTGAAACTTTCCAAAAAGCATCGCGGGCCGCACGAAACACTTTCGCGGGCCACATGCTGCACGCGAGCCGCGTGTATGAGGCTTGGTTTATAATATATGTGTAAAACAGCATGAGTGAAAAAGAAGCATTGCTGCCAGCAAGGCGCATTTTTTGTAACCAATACTCTAAAGTGCGCAACTGCGCAGTGAAATCTCATCTCGCGCACATGCGACATTCCAAAACAAAGAAAAAACACGAAAACAAGAAGCTATTTGAATTAAATGTGCACTTTGTTCGTATTTTGATAGGTTTCATATACTTATTCAGGTTTTTTTAAGGAAAATGTTAGGCATCCGGTATGGACCTGTAGGGGCCCGATTTCTCTGATTCCAGGGACCCGATTTTCAATTCTAGGGACCCCATTCAGATCCCTAAAACACCTTAAAAACCCTGTACTTATTCTAATAATTCACAAAGCTTGAAATTCATTTGGAACTCTGCCAACTCAGTCTTAAAATATCCATGCACACTAAAACAAACATTTGCTCAGTGTAAAATTTTCTTAGAGGGAAAACCCTGTTTGCAACTGTTGCCGTAATTTTAGGCGTTTTCCTTGTGGTGTACAAAGGGTGAAGCGTCTTGTGTACGCCCATTTTCGTTGGATCGTCAACAAGCCGAAAGAGATAGGCCGAAGCAAAATTTCGACTGTGCCCCCCCTGGAAAATTTTCTGCGGACGCCCATGATTATACTCTAGAATCCAATTAAATCCGAAAAAACTTTAAGCCACCAAATCGTCGCCATTGTGGAACTCTCACGGGATGTTGACATCATCCAATGTTTTGACAGACCTGCCGACAAACCACAGTGATAATATTTTTTTTCTGTCTAAACTACAATACTTCACGAGTTTTTAGAGGGTTTGAACAACTCTCTAGCTCAAGCTGCTAGCGAGTGATGGCCATTTAGAAAAGGGGTGTAATCCACCCCAGGTGCAGAGATTTTTACCAATTTTTGTTTTTTTATCCATAATTGTGGCTCCAGATATGCTAGAAAGCCATTCAAGGGCTCTAAAGAGCGGATTTTGGCCTAGTTTCCAAAAAAACTTGACCCAAAGAATGGCTTATTGGATTGGCGACCAGGGCCGGGTAAAGTTGGCCAAAAAGACGCAAAAACACCCCCACTTGTGACGTCCCCGTCAGAGAACCCAAAACGAAATACGTTTTTTTTTCAAAGTGAACCAGAAGACTTGCCGAATCTGTAGATGGTTTGAAAAACTCTAGCTCTATCGGTTGGGAAGTTATGACTGAACAAAGTCAGAGTCACTAAAGTGGCTTTGCGGTCCTTGAAGAGGTAAACCTTCAGAAGTGACTACTGAAACGCCAACAACTATCGAACCGTATTTCACACTTGATCTGCCAAATACAAAACGCTTTTATAAACAAAAAGAAAACTGCTTCAAAACGTAAACCCTCTTTGCGTTTACTAGGTGTTATTAAAAAAACAGGCTACACATCACAGAAAAACCATTAACATTGTAACAATTTACATTACAAAAACGAATTATGATGGAGGCGTTAAAAACCTCGCAGTTCATTTTGATTTTTGTTGGCAACGGATCCCGCGCATTGCGACCCGCTCGCCGGCACAATACAAGCAGCAAGTTCCCGGAGTTTAGTAGGGGTAGCGCGGGGCCCTGTAGAAGCAACCGGTCAAATTAGGTCTAAAGCCAGCGCTGCATATGACGAAAACCACGCATTTTTAACATTTACTGCTTTGGCAAGGCATTTCGTATGAAGCACAACGCATCAATTGTGGAGTCCTAGCAAAACGTCCACATGGACAGAATGCCCTTTCTGCTTCCAAAGAAGCAGGATGGATAGTGAGCTTCATAGCAAGTTTGAAGACATGCAGAGTGTTAAAAAGTGTAAAAATTATTAGTGACGTTGCTTTTTTGTCCGGTTAACCGACAGAAAAATATCCGGATATCGGATAGAAAAAACAGTCTCGGTTATCCGGATAACACGACCCTAGTTCTTGTGCACGAATAAGCTGAATCAGGCCCGCAACTAGGGTGAGCAAACAGGACAACTGGCCCCAGAAATTTAGAGCATCATTTCACATTTTCAAAAAAAGGTGAATTTGATCTGTTTCATGCGAAACCCCTGAATAAAGTATACATCGCCCGGCCAAGCGCATCACGGTACATTTACCGACATTTTGCCTCGTCCTCAAAATCGATATTTTCAGCCTATAAGATTGAGTATCAGCACTACAGCCATTTCCTGCGACACGTTTTGGTGAATGCGTGATAAAAAACTTTCTCTGGTTTCGTTTGCGACCTCTTATAGCAGCAAGTCATTGCCGATGACTACTCACCATGTTGTGTGTGACTTCAGTTCCTAGCCGGCATTATATTCCTGTTTAACAACACCAAAAACATGCGCCATGGTGTTGTTTTACCAGCTTTATTTGCTAAGGACGACTGTAGTTCAGGAACGTGGCGAAAAAAAGTAAAATATGCGTACGAATGTGCAACATACTGAATGCTGAAGGCGCAGAAAGAAAACACGCGGTAAAACTTCGGCCGTGTACGTCGCAAGTGTTGCGGCAGCTAACCTTTTAATCGCGATCAGTGGGGGAGCTAGTCCGCAGAAATATGAGAAACGCGTCCTGACAATCTTTCGCCTAGAACCTGACGCAATCCGCGCATCGACTGGACTGTAGTTTCTTGTTCCCTACGGCAATTACAAACGGAAAGCAATCAGCACAATTTCTTGTTATCAAGTCCAACAACAGCAAGCTTCAGCGGCGATTGATCATCAACGCGGTTTCTGAAAATACAACAGAAGTAACTAAGCGCGGAGCTAAGCTACCACGACAAGCAATTAACAAATACGACTGCGGTTATTTACAGTAAATCAGCCACGCATTAGCGCGGGCCTGCAGTCAAACTAACTGCGTTGGACTACGAAGCGATCGGCTCTCGTAATTAAGTAGTCGTGCGAGAATCACGATTATATGATCAAGTGAGCGCGTACTGTAGTTCTTTCAAAGCAAAGAACATTTGATTCGGACGAAGTCAGCACAAAGAAACGAATAAAACGTAACGAACACCACAGCATTAAGCCTGGACATCCCGAAACTTTGTCGTTGTTTTTCTACAACTGTAGCCAGCAAGAAAAGTTTCAGAATCACCAAGGTATATCCAGAACTCCGGGAGAGGAAACTCCACCATTTTCTTTTTCTCAGCCGGACAAATGGAGAGCAAGAGCGATTGCAGTTTGCGTTTCGGACAGGTCTTGGCACGTGCGCGTAGTTTCGGTTTGAATCTCAGTGCAAATTGCGGAGTTCTAGATACCACCAGAAACATCGTAGTTTCGCAAAGGTCCGGAACATATATATTACCGGCAAGCCGGGTCATATTTCTCAGTTAAACATGTCCCAAATTTTGGGTACTTTCTTTATCAAATCGTGAAGTCTCACTGTCCTGCATAAATAACACGTACGCGCTGATGCAATGACGAACAGCTAACAGGATTTTGCTGCGGCAGCAAAGACTTCCATTTCATAACTGGAGCATGAACAAATTCGAGGGTAGGAAAGAACTCCCGTGAACTTGTTACCAAGTGAGTCAGCATCGATGGCAAGAAACAGGTGCCAGAGCGGGCTAAAATAATACTTCTGGAAGTTTAACGAAACGTAGTCTGGGAGAGTCAGAAAATCATCCGTAGAAAAATGTCCACAATAAGAGTTTTTCTTGATTTCAAAAATTGAAATGGCGTAGGTTCGAACGATAAGATTCAACTTGTATCTGTGAAGGATAGACCAAATCGTTTTCACGTAAGAAATGGGTTAGGCTATACAGGTTTACATCAACCTGGGGCCAAGACACGCCCGAAGCCAAGGCGGGTGATTTGGAGGCAATGCCCCCCAAATTCTGTTGTGCCCAGAAAAATTTGTTTTAAGCATGTAACAAAAGCAAATATCGTGCACCCCTAAAATTTATTTTGCCTCCCGTTAACCTTAAAACCTGGCTACGGGCATGGGCTGAGAGCAAATAAAATTGAAAAACAGCAACAAGGATCGGTTTATTTGGCGACCACTGCCCAGCACCAATGCCCGTACACGGAGCGGTCAAAATGAAGGCTAATATTTCGGATGGCCGCATGGTCTACAGTCGACCACAGAATTAGTAATGTGATCAGGCCCATACTGATCGGCCAAATAGGAAAACATGTCGCAAAGGATGTGCGAATTCGTTTCCGACCACTTGTTGAAAACGGTTTTGAAAATGTCTATGGTTGCAGTGGCGTCTTCAACAGAGCAGTGTACGCGGCTCTGCAGAAAACGAGACATGATTAGATAACTGGTCACCGTAGCAAAACTTACAGCTACACGCAAACAGTCAGGGCTCAAATGAGCGTGCGAAGGTGTTTATTCCCTGGTCACAAACATGGCGCAATTTTCTTTCTGGTTCTAAAGCAATGTCTTACCCTCATGTCGTTCTTTCGGTTACTACAACCTGCAAAAATTCTGCAGCCTCAAGAGTGGGAATCACCCTCTGTATGACGAGGGAAGCGAAATTGATCACGTTGTCTTTTCTGACTTATTGTATGAAACAAAAAAATTGTTTGTTTTAGTGACAAAAAGTGGAAGTTCAACTCGTGCTTCTGCATGAAGTTTGAGTGGAGTCATGCGAAATGCTATAATCATCATTGGCTTGCATGAACAATACTTTCATTATACAGTACCAACTTCGAAAAGCAAACCTTTTCCGAGAACTACAAGCAAGACAGGAAATGATTTGTCAATGAATGCAATTTCCACGAACTACAGGTTGCGAGTACGGCAATGCTTGTAGCAACACAACAGTCAGTTGCGGTAGCACAACAGTCAGTAACTTGGCGACCATATGTCGATTTAAATTGCAAGCCTTGCTTCACATCAGCACCTTTACGCTACCATCAACATTTTGGACAACTGTTACAAGTTTGATCAGATAAGCTTTAATCATACAGTTAAACCAGTACTCTTCAACAGGGGTTCCGCAAAACATGCAGTGGGGTTCCGTGAGTTTTAAGGGTTCTGTGACGGTTCCTCGTTTTTTAGGGGAAATGATTTTTTGCTTCAGTATGTTGGTGCGTCATTATGAAATTTTTTAGATCACCGTGCCGCATTCAGACTCTAAGTAGGCCAGTTAGTTGAGTGCAGATAGCGGAACAAGAAATATTGATACTTGTTGCTTCACTTGTTGTTCATTGTTCTGCAATTAAGAAAAACGTTGTTGTTGTTATCACAGTTACACGATGTTGCCGATCAGGGTTGCCGGATTGGTCTATTTTAGGCCAAATTTCATATATTTGGCCACGTTTCAAGTTGGATGGCCAAAAAAAATTAGTTGGCCTTTTTTTTGGCCTCATCTCACGTTGGCTGGCCTTAAACAATATGTCTGGCCTTTTGGCTGTTTTTTGGCCATTTTTACGCTGAAACAGGTTCCTATGAAGAAAAATATTGCTGTTCCATTTTTTTCGGCACTACATTTGCAAAATTTTTGTGATAAATGCTGTGGCAAACGCCCGCATTCCGATATTAGTAATATTTGAGGGATGCTAGATTCGAAATTAGGTTTTGCATGATCACTGGAAATGTGTGCACTCACTGCACTGCGTAGTGTCTGATGTTTTATAAGCACTAAACAGTCTCAGCACTTGCAGACAAGTCTGCGTCTTCACGATAGAAATGCAATAATTACGTCGAAGTGGAAGGACTCGTGTGAATGTGGTCATAAAGTACAAGAGTGGATGGGAGCGAATTTTGTCTAGAAAGCTACAGATGGATCGGTATGCAAACCGTGGCACAGTCTCGGATTAAGGTAGCGCGGGGCCCGTAGCATATCAACAGCGCGGGGCCCTAAATTAAAAACACATTTGAACAAGTGAAAACTGTCAAATCGCAAATTCTGTGGGCATCTATGTGAACACCATTAGCCATACTGAATTTCGTTACGTACGAAAAACCTGGTCATAAAAAGCAGCTGGTGGATATTATGGGCTACATATATTTTTTACCAAAAACGTGAATACGTATCTTTTTGCTAAGGAGTGCATTACTGTACAGCTTACACGTACAGTACAAAGGTAGTAATTGATGCTTTCAGACTAATCAAGAAATTTGATCAATGCTGTACTTAAACAGTGTAGTCCAAATATGTGTCGAAGTCGATTGTCAAGAGCAGCAAACCTACTGCTTAATATTGTGTTTTTTAGATTTTCTCATAGCGAATTTGCTTATGATACTGCTAGTGTCTATTTCACATAGACGTTCGTGCTCTATTACTTTTTAAAATCAGGCTGTTCAGCTTGTTTTGTCTAATGGTGTTTCCTTTGTTCATTCTTCCATCTTAAGTTTAGAAAGTACGCGTTCTCCACTGCAGTTGGTTATCATGTGAGATAAATAAGTGCACAAATCATTTCACAAATTTGTAAAAGAAGACTCCAAGTACACTACCCAAAGACCAATGAATAGATGCCAAATCCAGGGCTGCCAATGAGTTTTTTTTAAATCTATGTATATAATCAGATGTGGATTTTAGGGGAGGCGGTCGCCTCATGTCCCCTTTGTTTAGAGATGCCGTGATGGCTCTCCTTTTGAGTGTTTCCCACTTAGTTTTGCAATCTTTTGTCAAAAAGCTTATTAATCACTCTCGAGCCACATTTAAGCTCTGGAGTAAGTCATGTTTGTCAAAATAAAGCAAAATTATGTGCAAATGTGCCCCTCAACAACTTTAATGTGTAAGCAACGAACAATTTAAAATCTGATGACTTCAAACAATTAACAGTGCAAACTATACTTTCACGCAGAAGCAAATTCCCAGACAAAATGAAAAGTTTAACTTTCTTTCTGCGAATAACGTTTCTGTATATAATGTGTAAAATATAAGCCCCCTTTCTGAGAGTTTGCCTCGAGCACCTAAATTCGAATATCCACCCACCCACAGTAATAATAATGATATTTTATTGCGGACTCATGGTCCATATCACAGACACAAGAGCACAAAAAGTGTTTTGCTGAATATCAACGCACATTACAGAAACGGTGTTAGCAAATGACCAACACTGGGAGGAGCAAAGCAGTTCATCCTCTCCACAGCTGTATCGTCATTCGCAAAGCACAGAAAACGGACAACCATACAGTTGGGCATTACACAACCGGTGTTAGTACGTGTCCAGCCTTGAGACGAGCAAGGCCTATCCCAGCACTTTACTTTTTTATGCTTGGTGTGTACACAGTGTTCACATACTTTACTACACAAAAGCAATACTGGTGAGATGCAAACTCCGAAACAATTCACGGACAACTACTGCATTTGTTCTCCATACAGGAGTGTTGAATAATTGAGGAAAAATGAAGATTTGTAAAAAGCATCAGACATTTGAAGCGATCGAATAAAAAAGTTG
>Ga0210059_1009379_pt1 | contig 15306 bp, 11 predicted proteins | sample Ectturendosymbi2_FD_188042 | JGI IMG/M metagenome (GOLD analysis project Ga0210059, IMG submission 188042) | Ecteinascidia turbinata endosymbiont from Florida, USA - Sample 2 (SPAdes) (version 2) | ecosystem: Host-associated > Tunicates > Ascidians > Unclassified | place: Key West, Florida... | reverse complement strand
TTTACTGTAGTTGCGAAGTATTTGTCGTAATCGTGAGGGTATCAGTCTTAGATCAAACAAAGCGCTGTTGTCCACTATATCACGCAATAGAATACCGTAATAAGTGTAACTATTGCAAAGCTGCTCAAATCGCAAAACTTTAGTCAAGTAGTACGGTTCAAGTTGCTTTTGAGTGATATTTCGTTGAGAACTTTTTTTCTAAACGGTGTACATTTTGATCTGCTAGAGCAGGGATGGGGAACCTGTGGCCCGCGTGAACATTCGATATGGCCCGCATCAGAATTTTCGCTACCCAAGATAGAGCACAACATCACGTCAAAACGAAAGTCCATGATAAGCGGATACTTAGACAGCATGTCAAGAGAAATTACTCTTCCTCAATTTCAGATAAAGGAAGACTTTTAGGATAAAATCAATTGATTGTGCTGCCCGCCAGCGATAATGCACAATTCATGCGGCCCGTGATAGTAAATAGGTTCCCCACCCCTGTGCTAGAGAGTGTAGACATATCTTTCCTAAATACGTATGTAAATGAATGGACGATTCAAGGCCGGCGCAATCTATTTGTCGGGTACGGCCATGGCTGTACCTGTTTTCTGATTTAACAAAACGTTTCAGTTTTAAGAAGCTTGCCCGCAAAACTGCTTATAGAAATCGGAAAGCCCAAAATAACTTCTTTTTGCTGTACTCCAATTCACCGCCCACTTAAATTAAACCCATCGATCATGCATGGATATTGAATACTGACTTAGAAACCGGGTTGGAAATTTTAATTTGCAACGACGATCTTTCGAAGCTTAAACTCGAAGTAGGCTAATGCTCTCATTTCTGAAACCACACTGTAGATGTTTGCAACGAGTTGGCTCCTTATTTCTCTATTCACAATGCCATAAAAATTTTGTCGAAACTGTCAGTCTCTGAGAGCGAGAGTACTGCACTTTCCAGTGTCTGGAAAGTTTAGGGTCTACTGTTGGTTTTACCTGACACGAATTCCACATCAGAGAGGTCTTTTTCAGCACTGAAACGGATAAAAACGTATTTGCGTGCAGTCAGGACCTACGAAAGAGGAAACAAGCTGTACATCTTACCCGAGCCGGATAGTTGCTTGGCCCGGGAGGATAGAAATACGCACGCTAAATTTTTCTGTAATCAAGCCCAAAATTACCAGCGTAAGCCAGCTGCCAGTACAACAATTTATCTATTTCTAAATCATAGCATGATAGCTGTTTTTTTATATAATATGAATACTATACTAACAAGCTATACAAGTTTCGACGAAGGAACCACAAGCTGGAGGGGACAGTATCGGTTTTCCTACCACCTGGTAAAATTTATCTCAGAAGCCCTGGGAACAACCATGACTTAACGAAGATTAAACGATTTGATGATTTTACATATTCACAAAGAAGGGGTAGACATACTTGATTTGGACAAAATTGCTGAGAATTATGTCGCTGGTAAAGAGGACACAGTGTGAAAGTTTGATTTATTTCTGTGAACGGTTTGAGAAATTTATCGGCTTGTAAGATTGCTCAAACTTACAGGCAGCCGCGGTTTTATTTTTGTCTTTTGACTCAATAGCTAAGAGTTAGAGCAACACCTTCATAACGTGCATTACAGGCAATGGTTTTAATTTGCGTATATCGAGATGTAGAATAGTCGAGAGAATTGTCCCCTCTAATTTTTTGGAACTTAAAGGACACAGATAGTTTACAATAAATGTTTAGCTTACGGTAGTATTCACGTTTTCAGTTCAGGTAGGATTTTGGACTTTGTCCGGCAACTGCACTGTGGCAGAAAGTACTTACGGGTATCGCTTATTATTAATGGCTAAAAAAGGTCGTCTTTTTCTAGGGAGTACAGAGTCGCAAAAGAACCGCTTGCTTTGGGAGCAGTAGTTCCCTGGATCCACGATTTCTATTGATCTTGGCCGTACCGCTAAAAAAGAGCTAGTGCTAGGTTTGCGATTTGTGCAGTGAAGATGGTCAGACAGTCTATGACACAAACGATTGTTGCGTAAAATCACGGTAGCAAAGAGATCGCTTTTTGTGACACAACTTTCTGTTTGAACAAATTAACCACATACGAACCACCATACATGGTCACCCCAACTGTCTCTGAAAGATGGCTGCCAAATCGTATCAGTTCCGGCCTTTTTTACAGGTGCTTCTGTAAAGTTGAAACGAGGGCATGTTGAAAGGCTACAGTTGCGCTGAGCGTTTTGGGGGCCTCGCGATCACGACTTTGCCCGTGGCCTCGCGTTCATTTAATCCGGCCCTGCTTACAGTACGTGGCTTGGTAAAAGCTCAATCCATTACGCATATACTGTAGTGTTTGAACTTTATGATGCTCTCAGGTTTGACTCTGCAGTAGTTGGTAATGTATTTATCATCATACCATCGCCAAAGTCAAACAACCAAATTTGTAAAAATTTCGAAGCTTAAGAGTGCATGAACATGCTTCCGGGTTAACCTCAACAATAAAGCTGAATCGTTTTGCAGTTGCAAACGCAGAAAATTTAAAGGTCCAAATAAAGTCACAATGTGTAAATTATAAAGTCAAAATTTTGAGTTTTTAGGTCAAAAAATTGGTTACCCTAATAATGACTGTCACAAAAATGAAACTGAATCGCACCAACCACATTTTTTTGAAGTAGTAGGTTTTTTAGGAAAAGTCAATAAATTTCAAACTCGCAGGATGTGCAGATTTTGCAAAAATTGAATTTAAAAATCATTGGTGTCGAAGACGACACCTTGGTAAATCTAGTGTTAACAGTGAGTCCAAGAGTTTCCCAGTGAAAAAAGTGTCAAAGGCCTTTCTTTTCAACCCTCTTGGCACAGTAAGGCAGGTGCGTGCAGAGGTCTGGTGATGCCCGGTACTATTGCTTGATTTTATGCCCCCCTATCAAATTCTGGACTTGTATTGAGGAATGTAAGAAATACAGGCTTTTGAAAAACGCAAAAATTAGTGTTGTTTAAAAACAAGTTTCGAAACAGTAAGTGAAAATCCTTGAAAGGATATTTTTGTTTTTAATGTGTTAGTCTTTATGGATTTGTTTCATTCTGTGGGCTTGAGGCATATGCTTATATGCAAAATTCTTCTAATGATAGGTATACATTGAGGAAATCGATATTGTTTATTAGCGTCTTTGATTTCAGACCCATGGTCCATATCATAGTGGCAATCGAATAAAACCAGACCACAAAAATAGACCAGAACACAAAAATGATTAGTTATAACATACGACAGAAAAGGTGTGTTGATAAACACAGTCAGCACTAAGAGAGGAACAAAATACAGAAACAGTGCCACATCTATAACTTCATTCACTCATCGTCATACAGGAATCCGACAGTGGGAGAAAAAAGATGACTTTCTAACATCAGGTTTGGAAAAAACGGCTTAACAAGTCGGATAGGGCAATCAGCCACACACAAAAGCATGTAAATCGTTTTGATCAAGGTTTTAAATGTTTTGCGAGATAATTAGCTTTAAGCTGACAGCCATTTGGTTTGAACTAAGCTAAAGTAAGATTTGGCGTTTGGTATTTTACTAGTTATATGTATTCCCTTTTTTACGTGCTTGGCTTGCACATATCGTGGACAGGCTGGGGGTGATAGAGGATTCACAAGAAACGCGAGGCGCAATTAATCACACAAAAGGGTTTGATCGCTGCGCACAGGCAATACTGGAGAAGAATAACCACCGAAACAACGCACAAGCAACTACTGCTGTTGGTTACCGTCATACAGGAGCGTAAATGGTGGAGGAAAAATGAAGATTTGTGCAAAGCATCACACCTTTGAAACGATCGAATAAAAAAGTAGATGAAGATGCACAACGCTGTATAAAGCGATACAGATTGTTTTCAAACAAGGCATCAGAGGTCCTAACATAATGGTTAACCTGGTTCGGGCGAACACTTACATTTCTGGGTATGTAATGCATAAAAATTATTGCATTTATCATGGTTTTTCAAGGTGTTTTAGGGACCCGATTCGGGTTAAATAGCCTGTTTCCAGGTAGCCTAAATGGTTACTTCTGTTAAAGTTGCCCCATCAAATCTTTGTCTCAGATCCACAAATTTCTTAATCCACCATTGTCCCAGAGCAGCAGTTAACTTGCAAACAAGCGTCATTTTTTGGAATTGTTGGATGACCATGCATGTGTTATTTTGTTTACTTTCTTTGATTCTGTCAACAAACTGCTGCTAACACACTTTTTAGTAAAATTTCGTAATGGGGGTTACTTTCTGAAATTTCTCAATTTCCTAAGATTTCGCAGTGAGAGTTAATTTTTTTGGTGAAGTGTCGCAGTGGGAGACAAAAACATACCATGCCAAAAGAAGTTGGAGATTTGAATACGTTTTCAAAATGAAACATCGCTAAGTCAAAAGTTAAAAAAAATTCAGCGAGGCATCATAGATTTGAAAAGAAGAAAATAAGTTTTGGAAAAAAAAATGGAAACACCTAGCAGAGTAGTAGTCTAGCTGGGAGTAGTGGAAAAAATCCTCCTAACATGCATATTCCAGATGTTTTCGTAAACGAGTCCAGAATGTACGATACTACGATGTGCGCAACGTCGAAATTAAGGTTGCCAGTATTTCACCGGCTTGGCCTGTATTTTGCTGCTAATTTAGCAGAGGCCGGTAACGAGCTGGTATTTTGAGCCAGCCTTTGTGCACCAGTCGTTATGGCTACAAGATGTGCGCTCGAATCTATTTAAACGGGGATGGCATGGACACACATGTCTCTGGTCTTCGCTGTGATGAAAGGTGAAACACGATGCTCTTCTGCCATGGCCGTTTCGACAAAAGGTAACATTCGCTTTTCTAGACCAAAGTCCTGAGAGGAAGCATCTCACTGATACTTTCCTGCTCGATCTGGCCTCATCGTCGTTCAAAAGACCAAGCGCAGATTTGAATATAGCGTCGGGTTGTCCGCTTCTGGTCGCCCACAATGCCATCGATAACAGCAGCCATGGACGCAATTTTGTTGTAAAATGTGGGGGGCAGCTTGATGTGAAACCAATATATCCAACCGGTCGATGCAGAAGTGAAGTTTTATAAATGCAGATTCCCGATCTTGTTTTTCAAAGGTGTTTTGAAAACAACACTAATCACGCTTTGCTGTATCCTTTTAACGTCAAATTTTTAAGCTGTAAATAAAATTAATGTAGCAAGAGTTATAATTGCGTAAGGTCACGAAAATATATTTGAGATTAAACAGAAATCAAAATGCACAACGGTGAATTGGCAAAAAAAGAACCACGTTTCACCTGCATTAGCACGAAAAGAATGTCCAGCAAAACTAAGTGATACGTACCTGTAAAGAAAACGTTTCGCACTTGGATGAAAGCATTGCTGTGTTGTTGGTTTGGTTAAACTCAGGCAAATCACATGACTTGTGAACCAACGTATTCAGCACAGGCGCAAAGTCCCAAAGTGTAAGAGTCATGGAATAAATACCTTTTGGATTGGTTGGTCACCATTGTCGCGACATTACAACAAATGAGGCTGAACAGCGTGATCCAAATGCTTTTGACCTATGAGCCATTTTACAAAACGTGACAATTGCGAGCCACGTCGACAAAATGGTGTATAAAACAGCAGGCTAACGAGATTTAAAACTAAAAAGATGAAGAAACGTGAGTGCGTCATTGAAATTATTACGCAATAGCAAATAGCAATTTATTACAAATCCTTATCGGTGTGATGCCTGTGGTGAGGCTTCTCTGACATTATCGTGGCTTTATCAATACCAGTGTTAGTGGTAGCAAGTCGGACACTGTCGTCTAGTGTTCTGCCTGCCATTGGATTTCTGCTTTTGGATTTGACTTGCTTCATCGCAGAAAATGTACTCGTACACGTAGGTGCTTTGAAACATATTTTTATTGCGAAATCGTGCAAGTTTTGTAAATCTATTGTGACTAACTACTTTCCAAAGGCTCTCTACAGTCTAATCTAACGCTGTTAAATTTGTGCATTTTTATTTAAAGGTGTTATACTTACTCTAAATAAAATTGCCTACTGCAACACACATGCAATATTACAAACAAAGCTCTCAAGACTTACACTTCGGTCCGCGAGCCACATGCGGCCTGCGGGCCTGTAGTTGGACCACACCGAGAACCTCATTTTAATTTCTAGACAAGTCCTTAATTTTTGAGTTATAGGCCAATATATAGCTAAGTCAATACCTCTCCAACGTTTTCATTTAAATCCTGTTTACTAATGGTTGAAGACAGTCTTCTGCCCATCCTAAAACGAAGTCTCCACAATGTTTCTGCTTTTTGTCTTTGGCAATTACTTTGCAGAGATTTGCTTGCAAATGCAACTCTCTATAACATTATAAATTTGCATCTTTAAATTTACGTGACAACCAACGTTACAGCAAAGTCAGTTACATTTCTGCACGAAACAAATCATGTCTGTACTGTGCGTGCATCTGTTAAACTCTCATTGTTTCAAGGCAATGACCATTCCTGTACCACACAGGGTGAAATGTAGGACAGAAGCAGTTGATAATCTTTCGCGGTCTCTGGAAACTTGCAAAATGCTAAAAATCATTTTATCGAAGCTAAAACTTATAAAAACAGAATCAGTGATATCACGCTAAACTCTGTTTCAGCACCAGCTTGGTTATGTGTAACATCTAGCATGAAACGTGACAAATGTCACTTTTATCTTTGCAACCTCTCCAAATAAAAAATTTAAAGAGAAAAATGTGGGGAGACATATTTCCCCATCGTTTGAAAAAGTGGGGAACATGTCCCCCGTGTCACCCACCGAACTGCGCCCATGACAGCAGCTACATACGCAAGGACACAGTTTACGTCCGAATTCAAGTTGACATCAGCGACATGGATATATTTGACAGTCGCTCTACAGCAACATCACGCACGCAAAAGCCATTTTTAAACCCTTGCATGCATGTCAGGTGGAAAATAATGAAAAAAGTCATACAACGAAAAACCGGGATCTGTAAATCTGCAATTGAATTGTGCCAAGCTGAGATTGGAAGAAATAAATTGTTAATTGGAAGGAATTGGTTAGAAACACGATGTTCCTGAAAAATCCTGATGCGAATATTTCTCTCAATAGAAGTAGAACAGAACAAACCCTGGAAAAGCTTTTCTAATAAACTGTCTATGATCAAATATATGAATCGGAGGAAGGTTTAAAAAAGTCTTTGTCATAACGAAATGTTCGTGATAAAAGTAAACCTTTTTATTATGAAATATATTAATTGAAGTGAAATGGACAGTATATGACAATGGTGGGAAACTGTGGCTTGCCGACATACATATTTTGTGTGGCTCTTCTAGCTGAATAGCAATATCTGAAATTGATCTTCATTTTTTCTCCACTATTTTACGCTCCTGTATGACGGTGACCAATTGCAATGATTGCATGGTGCGTTGTTTTGGTGTATGCGTCTCATCAGTATTGCCTGTGCGTAGCAATCTTCCGTGTGCTTCGCGGTACCTCATGATTTCTGCATTTTTTGTGATTCTTCTATCACACCCAACATGTCGACGATGCGTGCAAGCCAAGCATTAAACAAACATTAATATTTGTAAGTAGTAAAACACCAATCGTTAAATCTTGCTTTAAAATCAGTGAAAGCAAATGGTTGCCAGGCTAAACGTGACTCGCGAAATTGTTGTGCAAGAGTTGGTTTCTTTTATTATCATGGGAAATCTCCTACGTCGCGTCGAGCTTGCTAAGCAAGCGCCACTTGAAGATAGACCACGCTTGAGTTTCGCGTGGGTTGCCTGGGCGTATGCGTTGTGGTATCAATAGAAGTCCCAAAACACAGGTACAGTTGTATTGACTGCAAGCATATGATGGCTTGCCTGCTTTCACTTGACTGCAGGGAAAGCCTAAAGGCAATCAAAAGTTTGTTTCACCGACGGAGAAGACATGCAATTTTCCGCATGCCGAGGCGTAGGACATCAGTCATTGCAATTTCAATGTTTATCGGTTACCTGCTTTGCTATAACTCCCGCATGCGCCAAAATTTTGGCGCAAACTGGCGCCAAAGTACTCGGCCATAACTCGCCAGCCGTTAGAGCTAGAGGGCTATTCAAACCCTGTAAAGATGAGGAAAGACTTGTAGTTTCGTTTAAAGAAATTGGGAAGTTTGGGATATGAGTTTTTTTGCGGTTGACGTCATAATTGAGGAACGTTTAGGCCTTTTTGGCCTGCTTCATTGGATCCTGAGCCGCAACCGCAAAAGACAACGTTTTGTTTCTTTTTCTTAAATCAAACTTGGCAAAAATGTGCACATTTACGTCCGTTGATTTGCTTTCTAATGTTTGTGATTCTCTACGACGCTGACCAACACATTGAGAAATTTTTTCGCTTCGTTTTTTTCCAAATTGTTTTTGATATGGTGCCCTGTCCATCCGCCAGATTTTCAGGATCGTTCAAAAAATTCTTTCCTTATGTTTTACGTCACAACCAAAATACCTAAATTCCACTTTCTAAAAAATCCTTGGCTTAAACTTTTTTCTGCGTAGGGCTTCGAGCTCGTAGAACTTTATCCTCTTCGTAATTGAAATCTTTAGCCAGGCGATCCGTTTTCATGAATCCCCTAATTTCTCAGTATCATTTATGAAAGATAAGTATCCATCAGATGTTATGGGTTTGATTTTATGTGGCACACCTGATGCGTCGATCCCTGTTTCAGTTGACGTTTTCAGTGCAGTTGACGACTTTCTGAAATCCTGTATTCGATTCTGAATGAACTCGCTATGATATGATCTACACTTTTTCGTTATGCATGCTGTTGCTTACTTCTGCAAATGCTTTTTCGAAAGCTCGATGTGACACTACTAAATCGCAACAAAGTTGCATCAGTCAGGCTAGTGCCTGTTGCAAGATTGTCGTTAAATAAAAATAAATAAACGGAAACAATGCCAAGTATGCAAGTGCAACGGCCAAGCAATAATAAAGATTACCCGCTAGACCAGGTTCACTCCATTGTTGCTTGAGCGCCACCACGTTATTGAAATACTTCTGAGTCGCACACTGGGCAGTTTGCGCAATGCGCCTCCACACTATATTACAAGGCTGACCAACATGCGATGTGCGAAGCCATTTTGTGGCCCGCGAAGCGGTGTGAGAATTAGTAGTATTTCATTGTCTGGCTAACAACATCAATTGCTGCGCTGCTGAGTGACGTCAACACGAGTGAACTTCAGATTTTAGGATGCTTTGTTTTCATGCCACGTTGCGTGATTGATACGGACAGAAGTGAAAAGCGCACATTGATAACTCTGTGTTGATCCAAGTTTTTTTTTATCCAAACTCAAATAAAAAATTCTTCTATTAATGGGTATGCATTGACGAAATAGATATCGTTTGTTTGCGTGTTTGATTCAGACTCATGGTTCATATCACAGGGGCAATCGAATAACACCAGAACACAAAAATGATTAGTTATAACATACGACAGAAAAGGTGTGTTGATAAACACAGTTACCACTGGGAGAGGAACAAAACACAGAAACAGTGCCCCATCTATAACTTCAGTCACTCATCGCCATGCAGGAATCCGACAGAGGGAGAGAAATGATGACTTTCTAACATCAATGTTTTGAAATGAACGGCTAAAAAGTCGGATGGGTTTACTCAGCGGCGCACTAAAGCATGTAAGATCAAGGTTTTAAATGTGTTGCGAGATATTTAGCTTGGAGCTGACAGCCATTTGGTTTCAACAAAATTAAAGCAAGACTTGGCGTTTGGTATTTTACTAGTTATATGTATTCACTTTTTTACGTGCTTGGCTTGCACATATCGTGGACATGCTAGGGTTGTTAGAGGTTTCACAAGAAAATACAGAAATCGTGAGGGGCAACGAAGCACATGGAAGGTTTTGGTTGCTACGCACAGGCAATACTGGAGAAGACTAACCACCGAAACAATGCACAAGCAACTACTGCTGTTGGTAACCGTCATACAGGAGCGTAAATGGTGGAGGAAAAATGAAGATTTGTGAAAAGCATCACACCTTTGAAACGATCGGATAAAAAAGTAGATGAAGATGCACAAGGTTGTATAAAGCGATACACATTGTTTTTAAACAAGGCATCAGAGGTTGTAACATAATGGTTAACCTAGTGTGGGCGAACACTTACATTTCCTGGTATGTAATGCATAAACATTACTGTATTTATACATACAAAGAATACTTGGAAGCTCTACTTGTTTCTTGAGCATCAGTATCAACCTGTCCCTTCCTTTCTATTAACTGCGGCGATTCTTATCTACCCATATCTTCAACTTAAGCACTGTCTGTGCACACTGCACAAGTAACAAAAATCAGCACGCATTGATGTTATTTAATGGAAATCGATTTCGCCATACGGCATCTTTAGTCCAAGTCATAGAAGTATCAAATATACATACAAAGAAGTATCAAATAGGCCCACCAATGATAGCACTTGGAGGCATGATAGGAGATAAGCAGTGCCGCCTGCCAGCGCTGCCATTGGACGAACTAGGCGGCTGCTTAGGCGCTGGGCCAAAGGTCGCTAACAAAACACCAAAAATGCAACTGTGTAGTGTAGTTCAGAGAGTGACGAATGTGCACCAAGCAAAAGGAAACGAGAATGATGAAGGTGAATGGAACACATTTTCATGCACTTTATGAAAAGATAAGAGATTTTGCACTATTACAGGTTTGCAGCATAAGGGTTAATATTTTTCTTACTAATTTCACTTTCACAAATACTAGGTAAGCTATATCGCAACTTAATATAAATTTTGTTCGTCTAATGAACTGTTCTGATGCACTACAAACATCCTTTTTACTTCCGTAATGTACAACGTACGTGATGATACGTGGCTTAACGATCTTTGTATAGAAGGGGTGGGCGTTAAAAATGATCTTGCTTAGAGCGCTTACAAGTCAATCGATGGCATGCTACCAGAGCAAGCAAGGCATACCCTGCATGCCATGCTTTAACAAGTCAACCGCAAAATTTTAAGGTTACCATACCTGTTCTTTGTATTTCTTAATTTTGCTTGGCTGTGCCGCTTTTACCGGAGTACAGGGTATGCTTAAGTTGAAGTCTTCACGAAATAATTTTTCAGCCATCCAGTGTAGTCAGGGTTAGGAAACGCTGTGGACTCGAAACGCATGCATTATTGGCGTTAGTAGCTTAGTTAACCACTTAAATTTTCGATTATAGTAAGCACCAACTTACTGTAATTTATTTCTAACCAAATCGATTACAGCTGGTACGCAGTACGCACCACGATTACAACCAACATGCAGGTTGTCAGACGCTTGGAAGGAATACGGCAAGTGTTTGTTCAGTTTCTGGAAAATTTTTGGCAAAAAAGTTTTGAAAATGGCAATGTTACTTGGCAATATAGGTTTACAGATACATCATGTTTGTTGCAATTCTTATTTTTTTCATACGTTTCTCTTTTTAAAGTTTAACAATTGTAAAAATATATGTTTTAACTGAAATAAAGATGCCTACTCAGCTACTCAGCAGGCAAAATAAATAGCCTGCACTGTTTAAACTTTAGATGATAGTCTCCGACGCTTGAGTGTCAAATGATTCCTTTTAATTCCTAGTTGAAAACCGGAAGTAATATTTCAGTTTAAAGCACACTACTGTACCAGTAACTAGGCTTTGCGAAAATTGGATGGTGATCAATATAATAATTCACAACGATTAATGCTGAGATGTATTTTATCCATAAAGTTTAGGTATTCATTTGGTAAATATTACAAATGGCAAAAGTTTGGCATAAAAACTTGTTGAAAACTGTGATTTTTGCCAAATTTGACACCAGCTGAAAACCCTGCCAACCTGATGGCGTTCACGAACGTCAGAGGTTTGTTGCGCATGTGGAACTTCGTCGATTGGTACATTGTTACAACACCAGACTATATCAGTGGGCCTGTAACAATGGCTTAAGGCCTATACTCAGGGCTACCATCGATCTAGTACCATAAATAAGGACGGCTGAGAAAATGTTGGTTTTATTACCTAAAAAGATAGCGAATGTTTCTGTTTGCACGACTTATGCCAGTTCATATATTTTCCTATTTATCTCCAAGAACTATCTGCTTCAGTAATATCTTGTTCTCGAATTTCTCCTTGCAATCGTCACTGAAAACGTTTTTCTCGCTTGCTTATTTCTTGAATCAAGTAAATGCTAAACCAGGGCTACTCAAATGGCGGACTGCGGTCCGAATCCGTACCTTTGGATGGTGACGACCGGACCTCGTCAGCATCTGAAAGGTGTACTCTAAAGTTTTTATCCCAAAACGTTGCGCTTTTGGCCGTGCTTCTAAAGCATAACTCCTCGCCAACTGTAGGTGATTGTCGATCAAGCTGTAGACCAGCTACATTGCAGCGCACACCTGAGTTGGGCTTGTTATGTTTATCTGGTTCAAAGTAATTGTTTCGTCCTAATTGTTCAACAATAGCTCGTCACTACAATGTCTATGCCGGCGGAAATAGTGCATTCAAAGCTAGAAAATAGCGATGAAACCTTTTCTTTCCGAAAACAATGAAATTATACAAATTTGCTTGTGCACAATGATGAAAGATGCTTGAGTAAGGGAAGAGTTTTGCAGAGATTTTTGTCCTTTTGTCTTTTTACGGGAAATTAGCAAAATGTGAAGCAAAGCTAAGGCATTTTCAGCTTTTCTAGTGAATGATAAAGGGAAACTGGTGGATTTTTGACGACATGGTGTAACACCTCAACGAATTGAATGTAAAACTGCAGGGAGAAAAACATACTGCTCTTGATTTGATCACTAACGCTCGCCCTTTTCAGAAAAAATTTCATATTTTCAAACATGTCATTCAAACCGAACTTAGTCATTTTCCGAGGCATTTGGTAAAATAAAAGCAAGAAGATTCCAGATATGTTCAATTTATTGAAAAGTTGATTATCGACATTGCCCGCAATTGAGCGTTTTTTCTTTTTGAAAACAGTTGCTGTTCTTTATTTCAAGTCCATTTTCAGTTGCAGACATTACCAAATTCTCGACTGAAGCAAAGGCACATGAACATGTGTGGATCAAAGATGTAGTGGAAATTTTATAGGTGCCGGAGCTCTGCTGGGCATCTTCGCTTATGTTTGTAGGCAACGACCCATCATTCACTGCATTCACTGATGAAGGTGGCGGAGCGGAGCTCTGGCAGCTTGACACCACTGGTGTGGACGCAGCCAAAAGTAAACTGGAATTCATTGAATTCCAATAGAATGTAGCAGCGAAAGAAATATTTTTTGATGGCACACCTGAAAACTTCTTGTCAAAGGAAGGTATCTTCAAAATTTATCCACCCCTCGTGGTTTGTCAGTGGAAATTATTACTGTGTTTGGGTCTACTTGCTGCTGCCAGAGGTGAATTGTCCCCTCCAGCAAGCTACAGTAAATGCAAAACTCGGGCCCTCACTTGGCTTATACTTCGGTTTTAGTAGTCTGTTGGCTTTCAGTAGCTTTTTTTGCGTTTTTGAAAGTATTTTTCGGTGATTTAAGGTTTTAGTAGTACAGTCATCCACATCCGGATTCACCATCATTTCTCACTTTTTTCCGAGTGTTGCTAGTGGCTCCCCTACAGTGGCCAGTGAACCCCTTTCAGCTACGTTTTCCCTCCTGGCTCAAACTTCTAGTTACGCCACTGACTGCTGACAGTCCGCGCTTTCAAAAGAGAAATTCATAAAGAACAAGTTTCGCATCTGCATGACGAATAAAACCTTCAGCATTCCCTATACTCGCTGCTCGCTGTCATTACACTTGGAACAAAAATTTAGGTAACTCCCAAGAAGTCCAAAATGTCATTACTCCCACCAGCAGAATAATAAATAATGCTGACAAATTTTGTTAAGATGGCCCTACTGATGGCATTACAGATATCGGCATCGCGCAAGCTAAATACTGCAATCTTCCTTTCTGCTCTTTCGTTCTACAAATGGACTGACCAAAAACCTTTTCTGACGGAACACGCAATAACATGTGGTGTGAATGGCTTGACCAGCTTCATATGTTTATAATGTAACGCAAGAATAGTAGGCATCGGAAGAAAGTGCGTTTCCACCATACGTTACATTTTATGACGAAACAAAGGTCGCAGTTCAGCTGCGGCTAACTCTAGACGTCACAAGAAGTTACGGAATCATTGATACTAAACAGCAACCACAGCAGAACTAGCTTTGCTGCTTAAAGTACGCAAATAGTACCGTATTCGCGACATTTTTACAGCAGGCGTGATGCACGAGTAGATAAACCCATGCCAAAAGAACGATTTTTAGGAAAAGTTACAAGAAAAATTAAAATATATTTGAATTGAACAAAACCGCAAATATTGATATTCAATAGTGATTGCTAAAATGGTCAGAAAGTCACACTTGCAGAAAAATCATTAATGATACTCAAAGCAACATCGGAATATAGAGTTGTATTCTTATATCTCTTTTGAATCACGACAATTTTTCAAACGAATATTTTTATTAAAATAAATAAATGTCATCAGGGGGGAGCCCCTTGGAGCGGTGGGCCCGGGGCAATTGCCCCTGCTGTCCCCCCCTTAATCCGGCCCTGGTAGTCAGTACAGGAGAATGAATGGGCCAAGACGTTCACATGGGTGTGGAAAGTTGCCAATGGTACCATAGTTTGCACCATCATCGTATCCAAACTGTGCACTGTGCAATCTCATAAACCATGAAAAGTCAGAGAAGCGTCAGGAATCGCTTCAGTACAAAGCCATACAAAACTTAATTTCAATCCGAAGAATTTTAGTGATGTAATTTGAATGTTTTTTATGACAAAAGAATAGCAGTACTGCAAAGAAGTCTGTCTTTTTTCTGGCCCTTCAATGAATGGCATTGCTTTTTTATTGCTTTTTTAGCACTGTTTGGGTACCCTGCTACTGATTGACTGTACTTGGTAAACGTGAAGAAAACACTCTCTCTGCACATCTCAAAAGATTGGTGTGTCCCAGGCAAGGTCCATTCCAGTACCCTTCCCGCAAGAAGACCATTTTTCCATTCTACATATGGTGCAGATATGGACGATATTTTATATCAAGCTAATTTATTAGATGAAAAGAGAGTTTATCTGAACACAACGTTTATTAAAAGTTAAAAAAAACATCTGCATAAGTAACAAGCGTTACGGCATTCGACAACAAAAAATCTAGTATCAGGGCTACCATACCGTCCTTATTTCTAAGATTTGTCCTTATTTTGCACTACTACGTCTTGGAAAATATTAATGTCCTTATTTCTAAGAAATGTCCTTATTTGCGACTTGCGTCCTTATTTTTTCTT
>Ga0210059_1009378_pt1 | contig 15307 bp, 9 predicted proteins | sample Ectturendosymbi2_FD_188042 | JGI IMG/M metagenome (GOLD analysis project Ga0210059, IMG submission 188042) | Ecteinascidia turbinata endosymbiont from Florida, USA - Sample 2 (SPAdes) (version 2) | ecosystem: Host-associated > Tunicates > Ascidians > Unclassified | place: Key West, Florida... | reverse complement strand
ACAGTGAAACGTCAGACGATGGAAATGAAAAATGTGCGACGCATTGCCAGCGTGTGTGCACGCCATGCGTGCCCTGAAAAGATGTCGTGCGTGCTTCGAAAAGTTTGCTGTTGCAGTCGTTCGAGCCCAAGCGAAGTAATGTTTCTGAACTTAACCTTCGTAAATTCTTCGCTGGGCTTTGCAGCGCGGTGGAGACACAGACCAGCGAAGGTTTTTGATTGAGCTTTCGGGTGCACTGCGAGCTTTGATAGGAAATAAGATGAAAAAAAAATTACGCGTTCAATTCACACCGAAACGTCGCGGAAATGTCCGTAAATCATTCGCATAGGTCATATCGTGTGCAAAATCAGGCGTTTGGTCGCCTTTCTGTTCGAATTTAAATCGCAAAATTGTATGGCGTTGAAAGACGTATTGTGGCAAGAAATGTCCAGTTCCTGCGTGCTTTCTCGCTCTGCATGCTCCGAACAACGGTCCTGCTGTGAAGTGCCGCTGACCGAACTGTCACGCGAGCATGAGCACTCTGTCCTCGCCTGCCGCGGTTATGTTGTGAAGCCACAGACCTGTCGTTTTCCTGCCTTAGTAGGTGCGTGGGCGCTGAACGAGATGGCGTGCGTGCGTTAAGCCATGCATGTTTCACAGTGTTTTGCTCTCTGGTTTTTCATACCAGCATGCTTTCATTTTCACTCAGTACAAAAGCTGCCATGAACCCCGGCAGTCCTGAATGATGGGAAGTTATTGGCGCGCTAGTGCAGAATTTATTGACAAGTGCCCAACGCAGGTTCCTCTTTATTTGCTGGAAAGTGCCTTCTGATATGAATGCGAAACGCAAGTCCTATTCGCTCCAACGCATGGTTTGTTACGTCATCTCCCACGCTCCACCGAGACAAAGCGAACGCTGCAGAGACCTTTGTCGTTGCAAATAGACTACTTTGTTGGATAAATTTGCCTTTGAAGATGTTATGTTAGTGCGTTCTGAAACAACATCATACCAAGAACACTTCACACAGAAATACAAAATTTATTTTCCAGCTCTGCTGCGACCGGCATTCAAGTTTTTTTTTTATGTTTTCATTACAAAAGATGCAAAACCCAATCAGTTGTGGGAGTTACTATCTGCGTCTGCGATTCGCGGATAACTCAATAAGCCACTCTTGGAAAACCTCCGAACATTCAACGTAACATGCTTTTTCAAAACGGGACTTTCTTGCTTTCAGCAGAGCTTTCGCGCTTTGCGCATTTCCGCTTTCGTTGCTCAAGCATCCGCCCGCGACCTTTTCAGATCAATATAGTTTTGAATGGCTCCTGACGCCGTTGAAGATTTGTTTCATTTATAATTAATTATTGCACAGCGGTGTTACAAAAATCAATGCAGAACGTGTCTAGGGCGCGCCTCGTATCCGTTCACGTAAAAAAAGGTTTCGCAACTTTTTCTCGGAAACTTTTCGAAAGCCAACTTTCGCTCAAAGGGCTTTGCGAAGTCCAAATCGCAGACAAGTGAGTGGACGTAGGTCCATCTGCAACTGCAACCCACGCAACTATTCGTTCTGTCAATGCACGCTGTTCCTGACCGTTGTTTGACTTGAAATTTTGCGAGCACTTGCGGATGAACGCCCGGGTCAGTTCGGCCACAGAAGGCGGACCTTGACTTTTCGCCGCTTTTCGGCAGGTTTTCTCCGGACATTTGAAACCGCTTAGTCCAGCTATGTCCAACCCAAATGGCTTACTGAGCCAAAAATTATGTCACTGTCTTGGCCAGGGCCGCACATTAAATGACATATTATTGAGCGCTGCACATTGAATGGCTTACTTTGATCTTAGCAAACTAGATTTAGCTAATGTACAGAAAGCATTCGAATCCAACCTGCAGTGGTAACAGACGTGATAAAGCGGCACTGAGGACCACCTGCATTAAAATGTCAAATTTAAAATTGTCAAAATAAAGACAGGTTGTCAGTGTATGGGATACTTTTACTACAGCGAATCCTAAACTGGTCGCACAAAACCTTCGACTGGGCCGCGGGTTGGACATAGCTGGCTTAGTCTTTTCAAATGCCAAAAACTCTGTTGAATTTGCGAAAAAAGCATCTCCGTAAACGTGTCTTTACTCATCATTAGTATTCGGATACGATCTTGCTTACGACTAAGTACGTTTGGTGAGAACTCAGCCATCAATCAGCCTCGATTGTTACCGAAGCATGTCGTTTATATGACGTGACCGTCGCGAATGTGTCTGACGATACATTGTGTGATTGATATGATAACGAGCAGGCGCGAGCGCGGTCGCTTCTCTCTAACAGGATGGGGAATCCCCTTGCACGAACAGTGTGTCTGAAGATGTATGAGATTCGAGTCGACAATGTCCCAAGATTACATCACCGGTAGTGATTGCACCACCACTAGGCGTTTGACTACCGTTGCAAACTCAAGAAGAGGTTACAGCACCTGTCGTCCGCTGCTTTTTCTAACGCTTGGATTGTTGCTGGGATCGTAAGACTTCGTGATGTTGTTAGTTTTGATTCTCCTTCTTTTGAAAGACAGCGACTTAGTAAAAGCGTTGGAAAACCTCAATCCGTCGTATGATCGTTCTCGATGCTTCACATGGTTCTCTCTGGTTGTGATGGAGGCTATCTATAAAATGCAAGGTATGCAGCTTATGAGGAAGCGTCGAATTGCAAGAAGCGCCCCCGTTTTTTTTAGAATACACTCATGCAGGTCGAACGCGTTGTGAAGGGTCTCTCAGCGTCCAGCTAATCACACAGATGGCAGCAGTGCTTCGCTTTCCATCCTGCCAAGCAGACGTTTGCTGAGTGGGTAGATGAATGCGGTGGTGAAAGAGAGAACCAACTATGAACATTCTCCATTTTGAAGCTCTCTCTATGCGAAACCATTGTCAGCGCTACATGTTGATATGTAAGTTCGTGTCGTTTGGCTTTAGAGGCTTTCAGCTCATCAGTCAGTATTGTCAGGCGAAACATCATAAAAACGCTTTCAGTCTTCGCAGAACGTCTGTTGTCAGTTGTCGGGGTTTGCGCATGGTTTGATCATTTTGGACGTTTGTTCTTTGTTGTTTTTTACCAACAAAGGAATAGTTGACTGCGGGACTTCAACCTTCCCAATGATATAAGCAATGTGTACGATGATGCACCACTGTTCCTCCCAGCTTTCCTACTGTCCATCGCGCGTCCAGAGTAGATCGACGTCATTGTTATACACGTCGGTGTTCACGTCACGTGTATGATCGAAAAATGTCTCACATTTTTCCATCTCATGACGTGTCCTCGCCGGCAGGTTCGAATAAAATGTCTTGAAATAGAAAAGCATCAAAACGTTGTTTTGGATTTTTGTTGGCAGTGTTGAAGAAAACTGTGTTCAGCAGTTTTTGTTTGGTTGGCAGTTAATTGTGATGCTCTTAAAAAAAACAGAATAGTTTATTTGATAAAAGCCAAAAATGGTCAAATTATTGTAGATCACGAAGGTTTCGTAATTGCCCACCATAGGAACAGTAGAAGAAGTGATGTCGCCGCTTAAACACCGGTTAAAAAGAAAAGCGATTGAAAGCAAAAAGGAAGCAGTTGGAGGAGCTCTGGACAGTATTAACGATAGAAAATCGCCGCGGACGAGGACTGGCAGTGATATGCGATATCAAGCTAATGCGCACACAGAGTAAGTGGTTATAGGTGCTGCCTGTTCTACATGGCAGAACGGGTTGGGACAGACCGCTGCACTGCAGTGACGCGACCTCCAGAAGTTCTGATATTTTTCTTCATGTCGTCCACTGTTGGAGATTTTTCTGGTTGGGTTGTGCAACATCCGGATAATAATCAAGCGACACTAGATAAGGGAACATAAGCTGCAATAATGTCTCGAGGCGAGGTCCTAAACAACTACCGCCAGGGCTAGCATCGATGCGAGCGAATTATTCCGAGCATGTCACGGTAGCAGTTTCCAGTGCTATTTCCATTCGTGATCTATTATTCACACAGTCTAATCCTGCTGCGTGCTAAACTGATTTTAACGCAACTTTCCCAATTGTTCTGCAACTGAACTTAATATTTTGTACCTGTCGTTCAGGCATAGCGTGGTTCTTAATCTTTTTTTACATCCCTTTTACCAAGCAAGACTACCAGATTCACCCGAATACACTGAATAATGCTTATTTGTTGAAAATACGAAATTAACAACTTTTACAGTTCAGAATGATATTTGAAAATTTGCATTGACTGCAATTTCTGTTTCAGTGAATTTGTCCACTTACAAGTGAAAATTACCCCCAGGGATTAATTTACCCCAGGTTAAGAATCACTAGCGTAGCCGGATAATCCGGTGTTTTGACTTTGATGTTTTTTTGTTTTGCTTTCGCTGGAGTTCTTAGCGTGGTTATGTGGAAGGTCCAGTTTTTCGCATTCTTCATCGATTTCCTAAATGAATCAATTGCACTTAAAAATTGCTGCGTATCATAAAGATAAGTTTTTAGCGCAAAACTTCACAGTTTTTGACTACTATTTATTTTAAGGAAAAAGAAAATGCAAGAACGGTTTCGTTTTAGTTGCGGTAGAATAGGAACATTCAAACAACCATTGGTGAACTTGTAGCAAATTTTGACCAATACAATAACCGTCACAGCGTCGAAGCACAATCAATCGACCACCGCTCCACGTTACTGTGCGTCAGCGGCAGAGACAATGATGTTTTTTTGGTTACCATTGCACCGGACTTAAATTCTTTAAGCTTACTGGCGTTACCTATCGATCAAATCAGAATTGCGACTGATACATTTGAATGCAACAGGGCAGAAGGGAACCCTTGAATGTCCAGTCGATGATCTGCGAGAGTTGGCTGATCATCCCTGAACTGTGCATTAATATAGGATTTTGAAAAAGCTCAATTTAGTTACAGTTACTTCCATTACCATATATTAACGATCCCATGCGTTCTCCGCCATGTTTATGTTTCAGCCATTTTAAAGTTACAACGCTTCCTACTGTGACGTAACAGAAACGACCAAAACCCAATTATCTTGCCCATTTCACTGCGCACCGCCTCGTGAGCGAAAAAATGCCTTTGCACCCTGTTTTGGGTTGATTTGCGTTTTGTTGAGAATATGACAGAGTAGATTTGCGTGTACAGCTTTGCTTTCGACTGCAATTTTACGGTTAGCGAAATTCTTCTTGCAAAAAAATTGAAGTAACGATTACAAATCCAAAATCTTAACCAGTTCTATCGATTGCATTGGACAACTTCGCTGTTTGAGATCATATCGATCAGAGGTCAAGCCAAGTTGGTTGCATAATGTGATTAAAAACTAACTCGACCAGATCGACATGACCAATCAAAACCAACCGAACCTTCATTGCACCAGCTCGCACTACCATGAGTTTGTTCTGAAATTCTATTTTCGCTTCGCGTTTGTGCAAATGCCTTGAGTTTCGGTGTAAACCGGAACAACTGTTGCGTGTTGTTTGTGCAACAGAATGAATAACTATTGAGTTTCACTTCGAAAGCAGTGATGCAAACTGCATATGTTAGTGGCAATCACTTAGTGCCCGGATAACTAGCGAACACATTGATTTTGAAAAGAAACGACATCTCGAATGTTTCTCGACGCATGGTTTTCATAGGAACCACTGTATTGGTCGGTTATTTTAAGTTACAGCGGAAGCTTGTCGGGCGGATGAATATTCTTGTGTTGCTACAAATCCTGTAACTGCGGAAGTCGAGTCGCATATACTACAACGCTATTCATTTAAGCAAGACCAAGGTAATTATTTCGGTGCTTCGAACTGCGTTCGGCCACTTCTGCTTTAGGCAGTTTGTTTTCGACTGGAAGTGAAACCTCGATGAAGCTGGATAATAATTAACCAACGAATAACAACAATCATTAGCCAACGATGAAGCACATTAATTAACCAGCGAATAAACACAATAATTAACCAACGAATAAAAAAATATACATTTAAACTCTATTCGCTAACATATAAACACAATGAACAATTCACTCCTCGTCTTGTGGTTTCAAGCATTAACAACATGTTTCAAACCGTAATGTTTTTTCCCTTTCTGTTGCCCACATTCATTTTGGAACTCACCAGAAAAAGTTGCTGCTTTGTTTATTAACGAATTAAGAGTTGCTTCGGAAATTTTTCTACGTTACGATTATCGACATAATTCGTTAGTTGCTACCTACGCTGTACAAACAGCGAGCAGGGTTTCCAGTACAAGGGTTAAAGGGCACGAAACGATTTTTGTTTTGTGTGATCGGGCGCAGAGTACAGAAACGATGCCACATATGTTGCGAAGCAGATGAGTATTCTGCAACCCGTTCTGATGTGGCGCTGCTCTTGCACTGGAAACATTGACATCAATGCACAGGAATGGTGTGATTTTCTGCAAGTAGGACGGCGTTTATATTTTGCGAAACTGAACGCTGCGTAGTGAGAAGCGCAGAGATTTTGTCGAATTTCTTACATTAATTGTCTACAGTTGAACAGTTAAGGCTTTTTTTGCAATCGTTTGCATGATTCGAAAAACATTTGTGCATTGTTGAACTACTGGGGAGCGGAGGCGGAGGGATCTTTCGCGTTACGTACATTTTCCAGCAGGCCTCATGTTAACACGCTGTTGCGTTGTCTCTTAGCCAGTTGTCTTCCATATACAGACCATATACAAGTCATCAAATACAAGTGTTTCCAAACATTAAAAGTTTATTCATGTTATCAGATACAATTTTTCCCAACACTAAAATTTTTCTCAAGTAGAAGTTTTGATCAGTCACAAAACAAACTTTCTCAAGCACACGTTTTTCAAAAAAGAAATTCACGTTTCTATGTTTGGCAGTCATGTACTTCTGCGACCTCCTTTATAAATAGCATCATCTTGCAGTGCCGATATTATTATTACAGCTGTGAGAAGTTTTCTCGTGTAACAGCTGCAGCTCATGTTTTCAGTCTGCTGAATAAGACGTACGGCCATTGTTTGCTGATAACGACAACTCAGTTGCATTGCAGTTTGTAAATTGTAGGACAGTGACAGCAAGTGTATTAGGTTCTTTAAAAATGCAATCAAAGTTTAACATCTGTATTGCTATTTTTGTTCATGCGCACTTGCACTTCACTTTCCTTGGCATTTGTACGTTTCAGTTGTTTACGTCCGTATGCCTTGATCTCGTCACGATCGTGGTTATTTTGCGGAAAGCGCTGGGAGCACCAGGAAAAACCCAAAACGTTTTCCACGATTTGCAAATCGTGCGGTTCCCTGCAGAAAGCCAGAAATCAAAGGGAACAGTATTGCTTGCGGGGAGAAACTTCCTGGCAGGTGTCAACACAAATCTTGTGCATCCTTTGCCGTGTACCGTATGCGTACATTTCCTTATAGTTTTTCTCAGAAGCTGAGCGGGACGTCAGTATTGCGTTGTCTCCATTGTTGTCGGCGCAATGCTGTGATACTTTGGTTACGTATTGTCACCTGGCGCATCGCTGTATGTGAGACTACATGCCAGGCTTGCGTCTCAGTGATTACTACCAGTCACAGAAGTTAAAACAAGTTGTCCAACTTCTCCCTGCTTCAATCAGCTGCAGTGACAATATAGGTTAAAAGTGCAATGCTAATGCCAACTGCTGTTCAGTCTTGATGTCAAATGTAATTTGTGTCCTGGTGAAGCTTCAGTGTTAATGTCAACAGGTGTATGTCGATTTTTCACAAAAGTAAACAATACTGTGCAGTAGGGTGGTCCTTAAATGGATAGCAAAAATTAAACAGTAAAAAATACCATGGGAACCGAGGTGGTTGTGTTCCTTTTAAGCTAAAATTATCTTGTGTAAAAAAAACTCCAAGGTAGAAGAACATTTAGAGGTTGAAAATGAGCAATGAAGATTCTTATAAATAGGCACTTTTGTTGATATCTGGGTCCCCCTCTTTACAGAGTATTAGCTGCTCAGAGGCAGGGGTATCGTGGGTGTCACTCCACTCATTGTTGCCCAGTGAGTAGTGTACTCTTTTTACTGTCAGGAAAGGCACGCCTATGCTCTGTCACAATCTACATGAGGCACTGCAGCTGATCTTCATCCGTTACAAGCCGGTTGCATTCGTGAATAAGTGCCACCCCACGCTCTGCAGTGTCATTTTGTGACTTGGATTCCTTGTACCAACTTTCTGGCCATCAGATAGCCTGGTTGATCATTCCATGAGCCAAGGTCCTCTGTTAGAAACTTTTGATCCATTTTCGTTTTTAGGAAGAAGCGATGGGTGTTTTTTGTTATAAGATCAGCCAAGCAGTTGTTTGAAAAGTCTTTCCTTGGGGCACATTTGGGAGTTTCTTCACCCGGATCTTTGTCAAGTGCTGCAACCATTCGTCGCTTCATGTCATCTGCACCTATTGGTCAAAAAAGCCAAAGCCACTAATCCCTCAGAGAGGTGGAGCGGATCAGAGAATTTGTTCAGTGCGGTTGTCTCATCTACGTAGTTATATACCCCCTGAACAAGTGTTCTAAGGGTAATTTTTTGAGCTGTTGCCATTTTCAATACCTTCAAAAAGCATTATTTGTTATTTGTATCAAGATCTTTTCCTTGTACTCAATGAATATTTCCTAAATGTCATAAATCAGGTGAAGTTTTAGATCTTGACCAAGAGGGGGCCTCGCAGTGGGTGGTCAAAATGTGACAAATATATACTCTGCCTGAAAAAAATTCAGTTTTGAGATGCCTATAACGTTTGATCCACACCTCCTAGCTCAATTCTGACAGCAGATTCAGAACGAGCGAGCCAGAAATATCTAGAGTACCAATTTGCAGACCTATGTCATGTACAAAAATGAAGTAAAAATGAAGCTTCCAAACACCTTTCAAAATAACGCGGTGATCCATGAGGGAAAAAACGGGTTGTGACCCTCACAGTCTAAAAGGCCATAAAATCCAAACCGCTTGGAATTGTGATCTGAAGCTTGGGGATTTTTCATTGCGCCCGCAGGGGCACATTTGGTACAATTTTGAGCAAAATCTGAGATGGTGCCCATGGACAATGGGCACCATCTCAGATTATCTTGAGCACCGGTTGAGTTGGGATGGAATGACCCATGAAATTTCACTGCTCATGTGCAACCTGTAAACATCGATTTTTCTCTTGAGATATTTCGCATAGATAGTTTTTCACCGAAAACGAACAAATTTAACCCGATTCCCGTACAGTTTTCCAAACTCTCCAAATAAGGACCACCCTACTGTGCAGCTTATTGTGCTTTGACTGTAGCAAGTTCAAAGTCAATGACATTATATTTGAGTAATGACTCCAAGACTGTGAATGCGTAGAGTTACGTGAAACTTCTTACTATAAAAAAAAAATACTCATAAATTCAATTGTCTCACCATTGAGATTAATTTCGCATATGCAGTGGTTCTATTTCGCGTTTTTGTTTATTTTTAAAAACTCCGACCATTTTTACGGTCGTTGAAGCACTTGTCAAGGAGGTGACTCCAAAGTTGTGCAACGCAGGCAGATGAGTTAACGGTTGACGAGAAATTTCCGGACGTTGCGTTTCATTGCGAGAGGGAAGTCCTCTTTGGACCTTCACAAGTTAAACATATTTACGCCCAGACCAAGAGGGAAATGTGTAGAAGCAGACCGGAGCCTCGAAGGGTTCATGACCTTCGCGTACCTCTCCTATACATGACCCAAGAACTGTCTAGCGGAGCAGGGAATAGATTGGATCTTGCTAGATATGGAAAAGCAGGCAAAACAAGTCGAGATTATTTCCAGGCTGTGGTGCGGAAGAAGATTTGATTGAAAGTACTTTCGCTTATTCGATGAATCCACAGAGAATAGCGTTTGTAGCGGCTCTTGTTCGCAAGCGACCTGACCCTCCCCGGGCCTGTGAGCGAAAGATCTTTCATGTAAATAGGAGTTATTGATGTTTTGCCGTCATCGGTGACAAATTCGTCTTACCTATTCTCAGCAGGAGCAGTAACATCGACGACGCGCTGTAGCTGCTTGCAAAATAGCAGTAGTCCACGACGCAATTGCTCCAAGGTGCTGCGGACAGTGTTTTGACGTGGATGCTGTCTTGGATGAGCGCTCAAGAGCAGCTGACCAACAAATATGCGCCGCTGTTTCTGTTCGGCCCTCGAGGGCGTCTTGTGGCATTACGTGTTTAAGCGAAGCACTGAAGGATGCTAAAGCAGACACAGGGAAAACGCATGTTCCGTGAAAGTATCGCTAAGTATGGTGTGGCCGGAGGTGTCAAATGTGTATCAGGAGTTACCACAGTGCGCTTGTTTCAATGCTCGAAACGAAATCAAGTTACTCTGCGTTGTTTCTGCTTGCGCTTCACTAAGCAGTACATTAAGTTGTTTTTTTAGCGTTACGTGCTTGTTAGAAATTAGGGTAAATGGGCTTAGTTGGCGGCATGTGCGTGTATGTGAAGAGTAATCTTCCTGTATTAACTGCACACAACACTTCTTCTCGAACACGTTTGCTATCGCCGCGTTTCCTCGTGTGGTTATAACCATACCCAATCTCTTTCAACCGACTCCACCTGTACTTTGTCAACTCTGCGTTGCCACCGAGCAAAATGGACCTTGTGATTCGTGTTCATGGATCTACTGATTCGTGGTAAAAGAAAACATATTTGCTTGACAAATGCGGGTTCTATTTGGTGTCAATTGCGCTTCCACTTCACTCCAACGCGAGTAGTGGTTTAACGGCAAGTAATTGTCTCACGCGAGTAGTTGTCTAATGCGAATTGTTGTCTCAAGCGAGTGATTGTCTCAAGCGAGAATTGTATCAAGGGAGTAATTGTCTCAAGCAAGTAATTGTCTCGTGCGAGTGATCGTCTCGTGCGAGTGATCGCCTCGTGCGAGTGATCGCCTCGTGCGAGTAATCGTCTCGTGCGAGTAATCGTCTCGTGCGAGTAATTGTCCGTCCCAAGCGAGTATCGTCTCGTGCGAGTATCGTCTCGTGCGAGTAATCGCCTCGTGCGAGTAATCGCCTCGTGCGAGTAATCGTCTCGTGCGAGTAATCGTCTCGTGCGAGTAATCGTCCCAAGCGAGTAATCGTCCCAAGCGAGTAATTGTCTTGTGCGAGTAATCGTCCCAAGCGAGTAATCGTCTCGTGTGGGTAATCGTCCCAAGCGAGTAATCGTCTCGTGCGAGTAATCGCCTCGTGCTAGTAATCACCTCGTGCGAGAAATCGTCTCGTGCGAGTAATCGTCCCAAGCGAGTAATCGTCTCGTGTGAGTAAACGTCTCAAGCGAGTATTTGTCTCGTGCGAGTATTATTAATCTCGCACGATAGCGATTTGGATTTTGATGGTGTGCTCGCGAAACACAGTCTTCATTGAATGCCACGCCCACGGGTGTCCTGTGTTTTTTTAAACACTCGAACCGTAACTGACATTAACGACGTTCGAAGTCTCTTTTTGACAACATCATAAATAGACTTTTTTTTGTTAAAGTCACTGTTCACCGCTCGCCGCTACCTACAATCACCATGCAACATATCACGTCACAGCAACCTGAAGGTGTAATCCTATCTATTTTATCAAGCAAGTGTTTGTCATTGAGTTCGGGGAATAGGCTCTGTTTATAGCGATACTTCGGGTTTCTTCAGTGCATGACTTCCGGTGTTCAACTTCTCCCAAGAGGCGAGAACAATGTAAGCGGCGTGCACGGCGATCTGTGTGAAGCGCGCGAATAGCGGTGGCTCCGGTAGTTGCCTCTATTAACGGCATGGGCGTCGCAAGGGGGACATGGGAGGGCAGGGCCCCCTTGGATTATGAAATTTGACTTAAATTGTATTTTTAGCATAAGAGATTGCTTTTTTGTTTCTTATAGGCAAAATGAAATTTGACCACTTTTTAGCCCCTCCTGGAAAAATGTTTTGGCTACCCGTGGAATAATCCACTATTACCCCCCCCCCCCAGGAAAAAATCCGACGCCCATGATTAACGGTAGTTGTTCTCCGTGTTGGCTGTGCAAAGTTTGCATGTCGGGTGCTTTTGCTTTCGGCATGATTTTATTTCTTAGCTGCGCTGAGGCGGGGCGTTGAATATTGTCAAGCTTTTTTCTCTAGTTGCTGGTGAACAACTGGCCAAGAGTCCGTCTGCTTGCTGTGTCCATGCTCAAGTGTTGATGTTGAGACCACTCTTGTTTTCAGGCGATGTTGGTTTTGCTTTCACTGTTTGACCTTGTAGATACGCCTGCGTCTGTGTTCCCATTTAACCGAGGAAAAAGCTGCTGATGTCATGTTCTGGCATTGAATAGCCTTTTTTTCGATTTGAGCATTGTGAGTCAACAAACGTGAAACCACATCGTTAACGAATCAGAATAAGCGCGGGAACGCCCTTGCAAGAAAAAGCCTCTAGGAAAGGGATTAAATTAAATCAAGAACACACACTAGTCATTACTGCAAGCAAAGACACTCGAATTGTTGCCTGAGGCAGAGTGCATTACTGTGTTTCGGCGGCAAAATCTGTAGGAGAAAATTTTCACGAAGTGCTGAAGTGGCGTTTACACCGCGAGGCTGGGCAGAGTGTATCACGCGATTGTCTTCTTTGTTTGTTTAGACTGTGACGCTGAGCAGTGTCACAATCTTCTGCTGCCCATTTAAAATGACATGCGTTAAGTTTTGAAATACAGTTTGAGTTTCGTGTCTCTGCGGGTGTGTGTACGTTCCCATATTGCCTCGTGAAGCGAGATGAAGCTTCACAGAACGAGTTTTGCAGAATTTTAACTGAGATGTGGAAGACTCAATTCTGTTGCTATTAAAAAAACGATTCAAGATTTGAAATTTCTTTCGAAGTACCGACCCCCACTTCACTGACTGTTCGCTGACGTTTACGCGCCGAGTTACATTTCCAATCAACTGTTCGATGGCAAAATCGATTAAGTGTTGCAGGGGATAAAGCAAAACGCTCGCTAAACAGTTGCGCTTGTATTTCAGATGCCAGCAGCGTTACCTTCCGCTGAAGCTCCAACCACTCCCGACACAGCGATGCCACCGGGCGATTCCAAAGCTGCTGGACGCAGGCGAAGCATCATAAAGGTTTGCACGGTTGCGCTTGTAGCGTTTCAAGCAATATTCGGCTAATGACACGTAAACACCGTGCACGGCGTGCCCATGAGTACGGCTGATATGGCGCAGGTTAGTGGCCTCGTGACATGCGTACGCAAGTGACTTCGTGGCAAATGCGACGTGGCATGCGTACGCAAGTGGCTTCATGGCTAGTGCGACGTGACATGCGTACGCAGGTGGCTTTGTGGCAAGTGCGACGTGACATGCGTACGCAAGTGGTTTCGTGGCAAGTGCGACGTGACATGCGTACGCATATGGCCTCGTGACATGCGTACGCAACTGGCCTCGTGGCAAGTGCGACGTGACATGCGTACGCAAGCGGCCTCGTGACACGTAAAACGTGACATGCGTACGCAAGTGGCTTCGTGACATGTACGACGTGACATGCGTACGCAGTGCTGTGCAGTGGTGAGTTACTCGCATCCGGTTGCATTGTGTCAAGGATCTTAAAATGTTATGCCTCATCCCTTGTTGCTTTGTGTTCCCAGAAATGACCTTCGCGTTGCGTGCACAACTGTAGCTCAGTAGTTTTCAAACTGGAGGTCGCCACTCCAAAGGTTCGTGAACCATTTTGGAGGGGTCGCGAGCAGACATTGACATTTTATGTACCAGCCGTTATTACATTTGCTTTGTTCAAGTGTTGAGTGGAGGTCGTCGGGTTATAGTGGGTTGCTATAATGGGTCGCGATTTAAAAAAAGTTGAAAACCACTGTTGTCGGTTAAACGGTCTATGGCTTTGATTTGCTTGCCATCACATCTTTAATATTTCTTGTTGCTCAAAAAATTGCGGTTCACAAATAAGCTGCCGTGTTTTCTTCTACCCTGTCATCAGAAATTTCTCTTTCGCGGTGAAGTGGAAACATATTTTTTTGGTTCAACGTTCTTATCGAAAAAAATCTTTATACTAAAGTACTTGGTAATTTTTTCCTCCAACTCTGATTTAACCAACGGACGTCCCTCGTGATAATCAGACGACCAGGCTATACTCATTTGAATGGCTGACACCTCCCCTCCCTGGATGCCGATTGGACGCCCACTGGTTTGAACCCTTACCCCGTACTGATGATCCACATTGATTTCGTTGGTGGACGTTGCTCTTTGCTGGTTTGGCACCCCCACATATTAAACGGATCACCGGATGCCCTCCCCCATACTGATCGTGTAGGAAAGCTGCATCGGCTACGACTGTGATTACTGTGTTCACACCCTTTGCCGTTCGTCAACGGCGATGCAACGTCCATTCGAAAATTGTTGCGTTTTTTCAGAAGGAACATCTCAACAACCCTTGGGTAAATCGAGTGATATAAGAAGGACAAATTGTTTGATTATACGTTGATGCGGTTCACAACGTTGAGTGTTATTGGCTGGAGGCCTGATGGCCTTTATTGGCAGATTGTTCAGGCGATGAAATGTTATTCAGCCTTAAACTGCGATACGCATTTGAAAATTTCCGAATATTCCGCGGTCGGATTCCGTACAGCACCGACTGGGGATGCATACAATGGAACATCGAATCCAACCAAATGTTTCGAATCCTTCAGTAATCGAATCAAAAAATTAGTGTGTTTTCGAATATTTGGATTCCGAATAAATTTGGATTAAATAAACGTGAAAAATTAAGTTGGCAAAACAAATAATTTCAATAAATTTTGCAGTGGCACTCTTTGCACCCCTGGGCAAGAGAAAGAAACACTCAACACGGCACTGCGTAGTGACGTAACGAGCTAATTAACAGGTTATGTAGTCGTTTATGGGCGTTTTCAAACTCTGCGCGATCAGCTCATTTTACTCCTAACAAGTTATTCCGGAATAGGATTCGATTATCTGGATTCGAAATGAAGATTCAGGAATTCTCCAGAACCTCTAAATGTTCCATAATGCACGTCCCTAGCACCGACAGATACAACGTAGACTGTGTTATCTTCAGATATTTTCACCCGGCAACACGTCATGAACCGTGTTCGCCGCACTGCCGTTTTGCACAGCAGTCATAAGTAAGTGTCCGGGCATTGGCAATCTTGCAAACAAAGACTTGGATTGTTGTTAAAACTGCAGCGACGTACAATCATCGGTGCTGGTCAGCAGCTGGTTTAAGCAAACCCGCCAAAGATCGCCATTTGTTTGCATAGAAGTGAACTGATGAGTGTAAACGCCCGTTTAATGGTCCTCTATTCAAAGGTACGGCATGTCGCACAATTGCGTCGTTTAAAAGCTGACAGTGCAAAACACGCCTATTTGCGGAACGTTG
>Ga0210059_1009377_pt1 | contig 15307 bp, 10 predicted proteins | sample Ectturendosymbi2_FD_188042 | JGI IMG/M metagenome (GOLD analysis project Ga0210059, IMG submission 188042) | Ecteinascidia turbinata endosymbiont from Florida, USA - Sample 2 (SPAdes) (version 2) | ecosystem: Host-associated > Tunicates > Ascidians > Unclassified | place: Key West, Florida... | reverse complement strand
CCGATCGCTCATTTGCCTAACTACTAATGAAAGGCCCCACGAGAGACTGTTTCGCTTTCCTCAAAGATCCGTGAATGGTATAATGACGCTACCTTCATGGCTGTTGACACCCGGAACTGCGTTGCTGCGTAGACATTTGCGAAAAAAGGGCGACTTCTTTTGCGATCCAGTCGAGCTTGTGGAAAGGAATCCAACTTATTATGTTGTGCGTTTACCGGATGGCAGGGAAAGCACCGCATCTACTTCCGATCTGGCTCCGTACCCTCACGCTCACAACGAAAGCCGGAACCCATCAAACACTGACTCCACCTTCCTGGAACTGACGGTGTGGGCGGCAGCGACATGGGAGATGTAGGCAGCGGGTGAAGCTGACGGTGTACGAGGTGAAGTGGAAAAAGACGAAGACTCTGTTCCAGAGGTCATTTGCCCTGAACCGGCTTTGCCGCGCCGCTCCTACCCGTAGACGCAAACCTCTTGATCGTTATGGTTTTAATGTCGCATATATTTGAATGGGAAGATTGTGTGTGGAGATCCGTGTGTTGCTGCCTCGCCGCCTGATTTTTCTTTATCGCAGAATGATGATTGCTGCCACGACAGCTCGGAGCAGTTGGCGTTTGTATTTCACGGCGAGGTTGAGCGGGCCGTTCTGCTGCTGTCAATATTACCTGTTGTTGACGCTGCTCTTTATTTCTGCAGATGGTAACTGCCATTTTATGTTGATTTTAAAGCTTAGCGTACTATAGTCACCTTGCAGCTTTCGTGTATCACAAAAATGTAATGGGCTGGTTCACTATAATTGACAAACCTTTTCTTTTACAGGACCTTTGGAAAACTGTCCTTGCAGGCAATTTGCTCCGCTGCATTTGGTGTGGACGTTTTTGCCAATCAGGTTTGGATTTAATGTTCATAGTAAGGGCAGTGCTTCAAGCAGGTTTGCGTCTGTGACATTTATGCCATAGTGAACAACCGTAGTGGACAATACAAGGGAGCAGAAATAAAACAACAAATTACAGACTTTTTCCAGTGGTTTTCGAACTTTACTACAAATTACTCCTGCTGGCGATTGAATTAAACGCACAAATGAAGTTCTTACCTAAAATCCCAATGCTAGATTACGCTTTGCTAAGCTGTGATCTGATGCGCGTTGTCACCTTCATCTTCTTTAGCAAACCAACGCTTTCAAGGTCCTGATACAAGTTATTTTTGACCATTGCTGTAGCCAAAGGTGGCCTAGGGGGGCCATAGCTTCCCCGGAATTTTTAGCATATCTAGTCATTTTGTGCTCTGTGAAGCGGCGTACCAAACGATACTGTTGTTCGCCTAAAATCAAACGTTTTCGACCCCCAAATTTTGGGCTGGCTACGCCACTGTTTTTGACCCTCGTGGAAATCTGCAGTCCTAGTTTTAGCAATAATGCTTCTTTACTATGAGGGTGAGTCTCGAACGAATGATTCTATGCTGTGTAACAAAATTTTTATTGCATAACAGGAGAACGGAGAAGAACCCAAAGTACTGAAGATGGCAAAAAAGCTGTTCGGCCGATCGTTGCTTGCCAAACCACTGACACTGCTTTTTCGTAAGAAATGTGACGTCAGGATTCGATTGTGGTTTGATTTTCTCGCATTGTTTTAGCCCAAAGCAAGAACATAGGAGATGTTCGAAAAGAATGCCTTTTAACTTTACTGCCACATAAATTTTCAGCGATTAACTGTCTAACTTTCCCATCTCAACGAACGCGATCAACTGGTCATATGCTCCGTAGTGGGGTAGAGGGCAAGCCCGTAGGCATGGGGGGCATTCGGGGCAACGCTCCCCCCATTTTTTGTGACCTCCCAAATTTTGTTGTGCCCGGAAAAATTATTTTAAACATAATAAAAACACATTTTCCCCCCCTAAAAATGTATTTTTCCCACCAAACCATAAGGCTGGCTACGGGCCTGGTAAAGGTATAGCACTGATTTTTCATATTTTCTTATTTTCGATGCGCCTTAACATCATTGTGCTTGTTGGACAAGATATCTTGTCAATTGTTTTGTTGATGTCTCAATTTATTCGTTTACGAATCATGCTGTGCCGTTTGAAAAGATTGGTGACATGAATGTTTTTAATCACTTTGCCACAGATCCACTGTTGTTCTGAGTAATAACACGCATTTTTGCAAAAAAGGCACTTGCGTGCTTAATTTCCTCAGAGTTGCTTTTTGCTCCACATCTGAACTGCCGTTGCACGTTTCACAGTCATCTCATCGACAGCAGAGAAAATCGCTGAGCTTTGCCAATGGAGTTTCTTCCCGAGTGACATAATGTCCTACATGGCCCGCTTGATCGAAGCAATGATCGAGAAGAAACGGTGTGTGGCTGACAAAACAGTAAGTTGATGATGAATAATTTGCCTATTTAGTTTTGTTGAATTTGCAAAAAAACTGCAATGGTCATTTTCAGTCTTATTCTTCGTAGAAAAGAAAATTGCTCTTGCTTTCACTCTGACTATTCGTGAACTATTTGTGAAGACACTATCTGTTACAAAAAACAGAATTCACATGACTTTGTCCATCTTCGAACATCAAAGTTATGACATCCATTACTCCGGTTTTTGTAATTTTCTGCGCAAATCAACAATCTTCTGAAAGGTAGTTTCTTAAGAATTTGTAGCCAAATACCGACATGTGCAAAGCCCTCTGTCAAAGATTAAATCAAATCTCTTTTACACAGAGAGTGGACATACTAAAATGTATGTTGGACACTGAAATTGACGAAAAAGATACGAAAAAATCCGACAAAGGTAAATCGATAGGATGTGGCTTTTTCTTCCAGCTTGTACAGTTCACTATAGGTTGCTTGCCTCATTTGTAAGATCAAGTGCATGTTTAATTCTCTTGTTCATCTGAGACGTGAGTAGTGATTTTACTAAAATAATATCACCCCTACCTGTAACTGATTGTAGGCAAGTGCATAAACCCAGCTGCTTCGTATACCGCTGCATAAGTATCATTTCGATCTCGTGCTACATCAATTGTTTGTTTGCATTTATAACAGGTGTAGTCAAATAAACAATAGTTTTGAAAATTTTTTGAAGGACCAAGGCATGGATTCCTAAGGAATTTAGTAAAAATTGAATTGCCATTTCTGAATATAGAAAGGGTTGAAAAAATCCCCCAGCGGTAGTGTCAGTATACTTGTTGTGCAACAATTAATACAAGATAAAGGCCCCGATTTACACAATAGTCGTTAGTATGTTGGGGGGGTTAATGAACTTCGTTAAGTGTCGGATCAAAACCTTTGGTCAACCATTCAGTTCAGATAAACCCTAGTGAACCTATTCTCGCCATTGGCCTTGTCCAAACGCAAATCGATTAGACCAGTGGTTCTCAACCTTTTTTTGCCCATGGACCATCTTTTTTAAAAAAATATCCCATGGACCACTTTGCTACAGAATGCTGTCACCTCAAGAACTAGTCGAAATTTATTGCACATAGGTCACTGAACTCATGGGCATGTTCAAGTCTTATTTCTGAAACTCTCTGTGGACCATTAGAAATTCCAGGTGGACCACGTTGAGAATCACTGCTTTAGATAGAGACGCACGTTGAAGAAATTTTCATCGTTACAGTCAGGGGTGTTTGTGTTCAACGAAGTTTTCTTCTAGGCGCAACTCCAGTGTATGCGATTGTGCAGCAGTTGTGGACTCGGCCACAGCTTCTCACACGTCATAAACAAAATCAGTTAAAAAAATGTGTGCTGCAGGCATCTCCCGAACCGAACTTCTGGGAAATAGCATTCTGATGCTTTTAGCCGGTTACGATACCACATCCAATGCCATGCAGTTCCTGGTGTACAACCTGGCGGTTTATCCGGAATGTCAAGAAACGCTACGTGAACAAATTAAGGATGCTGTTCAAAAGCATGTACGTGTTTCATTGTCCATTCAATACATGTTTTCTATGTACAAATAAAAACATTTTATTATCCTATATCTGCTTTACGTTTTGCAATTTCGTAAACACCAGGTTCCATTAAAATGCTTAAACTTTTCATTTGTCGCTTTTGATGAAATGATGCTGCAGGAGCGGAGGTTGTATTTAAATTTTTTTTCTGCTGTTCAGCTTTCAAGCGTTTGTAAGCGCGATTGATGAGCAATACGCGAAGAAAGATCTTTTAAAAGTAATTTTGGTCTAAATTCATCTGTCGTAACTGAGAAGACTCTTTTCCATAACTATACAAGGTTTCGGTTGTCCACAAAGGTGTTTAATAGCAACGTTGAAACACGTTTTAGGAAATAACTTTTCGTCAGGACAAGACATGAAACACATTTTTGGAAGGGCCCGTGACCGTTAGTACCACAGTTTTCGTGAAATGCCTTGTATGCTTTTTCCAAAAAAGGTGCTAACAAATGCAGGGGCGTAACGAGGTTCGAGACGCTCGGGGCAAGAAGCCTTAAATTTGGCGCTCTGTGTTCTAATCTGAGGTCTTTGGGAAGCAAATGTAGTGTATTGAAGAAAGTACTTATGACATTGTTGGGACTTTTCGGCGTCCCCAGCAATGATTCGGTGGTTCGACGCCCGGGGAATTGTTCCCCCTTGCCCCCCTCGTTACGCCCCTGCTTACATGTGAGGTATTTTTGGTCTCGAAGCTTTGCGAAAGCTCTTCAAAATGATCAGGTAATTCTTGACATACTGTGCCTGCACTGTTTGTGTACACGTGATAGCTAAACGTGCTGCAAAAACGCAGCAAATTTCCGTTTCGTTGTTCGTTTTATCACATTCCACGAAATCCGAGCCTTTTTGCTGCCATTACGCATGTTCTTGTTTGCCTGTGAATTTGTGTAAGCCGTGTTTGTGAACGACAGGGACACCAAAATTGTCCGAAGCTGAGGTTTCAGTTTCAACCTGGAAGGGACGTTTTTTTTAGAATATTTGCTGTGCATACCCAATGCCGTGGCGGATGCGGTTTTTGAAAAATTCTACAATCCATAAAGATTCCAAACAACAATACCTTGAATTTTTTTCAATGTAGATTGCATGCAAAGCTACAACTTCCAAGTCATTCATTTAGTTAAAGAGCACCTGACAAATGTCAGTTAATGCAAACCGTTTACTGCTATGGCAAGATTCCAAAATTGAAGCGACTTGACGCAACAGCCACGTGGACGAATAAAAAAACAAGTTTCTTTCACACAAGTCATGAATTTTTTGCAGACAACTTGAGACAAAATGTGATAATCAGTTGCGCATAAAAACCAATTTTCGTGATGTTTCAACTTGTCATATACGTTCCCAAGCAGCATGGATCAGAGTTGTTAAGTCGGGTCGGCCCGGGTTTCCGGCCAACTTTGGGCTTAAGTTTGTCAAAATGTTTCGGGCCGATATCTGTCCTGCATACACAAGTTTGTTATACTGTACCATTCGAAGTAACGATTTTTCCTTTCTTGAAGCGCATTTCTTCCGCTCACTGTGGTGACATTATGTGAATGAAGTGATTGCGATTTTTCTTCAGGTAATTCTATTTTCAAACACAGCTGCGTTCTTTTGTTCTCTGCTCGGATTAGTGTCACACTCTTTTTCGAAAAGCGACAGCGGTGAGGAAATTAGCACGTGATGGCATTGCGTCGAAAAGATCAATCACTTACGCGATTCTTCGCATATGTTAAGAAACGAAGGCCTACAATCCGCCTTTTCTTGCCTATAGCGCTATCCTAAATAGTTCCTTTCATGCTTATAGCGCCATTGTGGATAGTTTCGTGATAGTTTGTTTTTATGTTGAAATACAGTACATTACATTCCGAAGTATTAGCATTGACTAACAAGCTGAGTTTGTGCTTGTTTAAGTTAACGTTTTGGTCAAGGTGATTGCTGTCTTGGGCGTGATAAAATCATGTGCCTGCAGCTATGCCCGCACATTACGTTTTTTGATGCCCAGCAGTTGCGCGTATCTTGACCCACTCAGTAAATTTGGCTTTCGGGCTAAATTGGGTTTCAAAAATAAATGTCGGGCTCGGGCCGGGTGCAGGCTTCAAAATGAGGCCCATTTACAGCTCTGGCATGGATTTCAGATGATTGGATTAAACGTATTACTTTTCTTCTGCTCACCACATTCAGAACCAGAGGAATAACTGTAGGTTTCTTCACTATCACAACAGCGGCGTAACTTCGTCGACTTGTTTAATCAGAAAAAGTTACCCAATCACAGTTACTTACTTTCAAATTATCTTTAAAAAGCAGTTGGAACGTCTACAACTAAACGCTTGCGGACGTCCCACAAGATGTGCTGGAGTGGGTTGTTTTGCAAACGTTTCAGTTGTTCTGACCCGTGGAAAGTTTTCCACAAGCGCCCTTGACTTTGCAGGAATCGCGTGCACACCAAAAAATACCAATGATTGTCAACTTGTCAACTTTTCTCGAGTGCCCTACAGAACTCTGCGCACGTGATACAATTATAATATAACGTCACACAAGAGCTAGATTTCTTCTTTTTACTTGAACTTTTTTTCCGAAAAACTGCACTCAGGAAAAAAGAGAGCAATTAATTCATTGTTACTTGCTATTAAATTATGCAATTTGCAACTTTAAGCACATTACATTAGAAATGCACCACAGGCCAATGATGCATGGATGTTAAGCAAGATTGCTAAGACGCAGAACGATTTGTCCTGCACAAAGCGACTTAAAACTCTCTCCATCAAGATTTTCAATTACCTGCAAGGCGTCATAATAGGAACCTGTGCCAAATTACGTGCCGTTCCAACTTAATTGGAGGTAATAGCGGGAATGTTGTACAGCGTCAGCTACTGTGCTGTCGCAACTAATCTGCGCGAATTTCCGCGCGGAAACAAAAATCTATACTCTTGTGTGACAGGACGGCTTAACCTACGAAGCAATCAACAACATGCCGTATCTGATGATGTGTTTGAACGAATCAATGCGGCTATATCCTCCAGTACTCAGGTCAACAAATAGCAATTTATTTGAAAGAAATAATTTTCGAACTTTAAATGGTGCATTAACGCAGTAAGATAAGATCGCTAACATTTGCTTTCAGTGAGGTTTAAGCGACGAGATTCTGTCGTTTAGTTGTGTCTTGATCAACAGTTTTCTTTTGTCGATGAAAAGCTCAACAGCAACTTCAGATAATTTTGCATCCCCGTTCCTACTCAAAAAAAGGACACTGCAAAAATATTTTGTAATAACAACATCACGCAGCATGATTAGCTGACAATTCCTACTTGTTGACTACGTTTGCAATAGTGTGTGAGGCGAGTCATATGACGTGTGTACATGCAGTAGCTGACCTGTCGTAGTTTTAGTTCAATTGATCGATGGAATGACTAGCCGCTTTGACAAACAACCTTTCAAAGGATTGTTAAAGACTTTCATTTTAAACTCATATTTCTCAGTGAAAAGAACAAATATGCATGAAATTGATTTATCAAATTTCTCGAAATGCTCGAAGTTGATAAATACCTGTTTCAAAGGTATTTACGCTGGTTTAATTCTTGCAGAAACACTCGCTATTGCGACGAGGACGTTATTGTTGAAGGAATGAAGATTCCGAAAGGAGCCCACATTGACATTCCAGTCTATGGTCTGACGCGGGATCCCGAATACTGGGATGAACCTTTAATATTCAAACCACAGAGGTTTGAAACAGACGTCAAGATGTTTCGGACGTATCAGAGTCCGTCAGCTTCGAAAAATAGTCCGGTTCCAGTTAACAAATGAACTCTGAATTAAATCGGAAGTGTTTTCTACGATGTCTGTCTTGGTTAATCTAGTCAGTGTTGATCTTACTCAAATTTTTATCACTTTTCGCAATGGTAAAGTTACAAGTATTATTTCACAGGTTCAATAAAATATTGTTCCTTCGGTGATAACATTTTTCCCGAACTTTCATGCAGTATCAATTCATTTAATTTAGATTAGCCTTCCGCGTTGTGTTTTTTAACAACGATTGGTTTCTCACCTGTTGTTATATTCGCTGTTTTGCTGCAAAAAGGTTTTGCTCTATCCATATACTATACTGACTCTCATTATATTGATTTCAACCTACTATTGGACGAAGATTGTAAAACTTGAGAAACTTGAGTTAAACTGAACCGTCGAAATAGACGTCATATTTTAAGTTGTGAAAAACAAAACAAAAGGGAAGTACTTTAAAAATATTTTACATGCAAGACATCGCTAAGGTAACGAAATATGATTTCCCAAAGAAACCACAGTATACTTTCAGGATGGAAGACATGAGCAAAATTGATCCTCTGGTATTTCAACCATTCGGTGTCGGACCCCGAAACTGCATCGGAATGAGGTTTGCTTTGATGGAAATAAAGATGGCGATCTGCAAATTGCTGTTGACTTTTCAACTGGATCCAGCTGAGGACACTCCAGTAAGACATCAATTGCTCTTTCACTTCCTCAATACTGCCTTGCGTCTGTACAGCATAAAAGCATTTTTTGAGAATGATGTTGGTTATGCTTATCAAAAATTAACCATAAATATTTTCTGTACGACAGGCATGAACTGTCCACAGAAGGAAATTTTTGAGTTTTAAATATCTTCTTGCGCAAAAGACTTCGCTGAAAATAATTTTATATCTTAGCAAACAAACAGAAGCACAATGAATTCACCTTTTTCTTTAGATATATATACTTCTTCACTTTGAAAAATGTCTGACCCTCTCTTCCAAAAACACCTTTTGGTCTGTGAAAACCTTGATACAGAAACAAGAACTTCTCTACCAACGTATGGTTGTGGCTAGCGTTTAACTTACGCATTTGTAAGTTCTCTAGATTCCGCTTAAATGAAAAGCTGCTTCGAAGCAGCCCAAAAGAGGTGAGGTTTAAATTTTAGGTAATCCTGGTCAGAGGTATTCTTGTTGAAAATTTGTCGGGTCTTGTGAAAACCAAACGTCAAACCTCTCGTCCTTATGGAACGGCAAACACGGCAAACCTCAATTTCGTGTAACCTAGCATCGTGATTTTTAATAGCTCGTGCCAAACTATCTTTACTAACATGTTGTGACATGATGATAACTGCCTAAGTCGCTGTATATTCCATTACTGCGTTTCCAAAATCTAATCTAGGTTGTTTTTTTCCGTGTCGTTGCAGAAACCACCACTGGACATCATTTTCAAAGCAAGCATGAGACCTAAAATAGAAGCTCTTCACCTTCGTGTATCGCCTCTCACCTGAAAGACATCCTTTCGTTTGTTTCGCAACATATTTGCTTTTTTAACTCATCAATCAATGGTTTATTTAACTGAATGTAACGCTTTATCTTTTCTGTGGCGCCACAGCTTGGATAAAAATTTATTTGTAAAATGAAAGCGACAAAATCTTTAGCGACAAAATTTTAGTTTTAAATAAACAATCATGCAATGCTGAAAAAGCAAACCAGGCAAAATGCGAAAATGCTTCACTTTGTTACAAACAATCGTCCGTTGTGCTTTAATAAAACCAGAAGAAAAACAGATTGTTTTGCAGCACGAGCAGAAGCGTGGCATGAGGTGTTTTCTCTTAATAATTTTAAAGACACGTTTACATTTGAATGTTATAAGATCTTTTTTCAAACACGTTCACTGCAAGACGTTTTTGTTTCTTCATCCTATAATTTGGACGGTCTGTAATTTCTAAATGTAGTTAAATTTCTTTAGTTAAAGGGGAATTCGACATTAAATATTGTTTGTTATTCGGTTGTCGGTCAATCATTTTCATGTCAAAATGTCAAACGAACAAATGGAACACTAGTCCAAAGTGATTCCGAACAATTGTGGTTGACGCTGTTCTTGTTCCGCAGTGTTTTTCCATTTCCCAAAAACTGATGAAAACAAAACTGAAGTAAATTTAACGCAGTTACTGCAAGTAAAGAAGAAACATTTCACAGTTCGTCCCACCTGGAAGAACATAATTTTCACGCACCTTCATTGCTTGTTTAATCCAGTGGTTCTTAACCAGATGGCGGCACGCCTCCCCAGGGGGCGTCAATAAATTTTCAGGGGAGAGCGCTCCCTACAACATGAAAATGTTGTTCAATAAATTTACCAATTAAGTACATCTGTTTTTACAATTTTTAAAACTGTCACGGGGTTTGAAACAAAGGACGATTGCTTGAAGGAGGTGTGGTAGAAAAAAGGTTAAGAACCACTGGTTTAAGTTGTTCGTCCTCAAAGAAATGTCCATTCTTTATGTGAAGAACGGTTGAAACCAGTGGCGTAGCCAGACCATATCAGTGCCGCCCTTTCCACCCCACAAATTTGTCAAGAATTTAAAATGGAAGAAGATCATGTTCCCTGCTTATTCAAAGATATAAGGATTGCTAAAGCATCTTGAAGATCACAATCAAACACTCACAAAATGGAATGGGTCTAGTTTTTCATTGTTGATTACGTTTCTTTCTTTTTTCTGCTTGTCGCCACCTTCCTCATAACTACTTTTCCTACATTTTTTTTACATATGCATATACTCGTGTGGACCCAACATGTTTCGTCAAATGTTCTTCCATGTTGGTTGTTAGTCTCCGGTAGGCCCACTGCTTGGCTTTTTAAAATAGTTTGTTCAATCCAGGGTATCAAAAGAATAAAATTGTGATGGCGGCATACCTAACTCCTTCGCATCCGGAAAGTTTCGAGGATTTCGCGCTACAAAAACGGATCGCGCGTGGTTTTGCGCGAGCATAATTCTGGTGCCGAAAGCGGTAGAGAGCTATTCAAAGGCTCAAAAGATTCGGCAATTCTTCTATCCTGCACTCGAAAAAATTTTTTTGGCTGGGAGGTGCGGATTTTTTGTGAGTGACATCATACGTGGAGGACTTTTAGGCCACGTTGGCCCACTTCACCTGGCCCTGGGCCCAAACCGTTAAATGGTAGTATTTCGCGGAAGATTTTTTTGGAAACTAGGCTACAATCCGAGTCTTTTGATATTTTGGATGACCTACTGGGATTTCTGGTTCAAAAGGTATGATCTAAAGTAAGCACAATATTCGATTAATTAGTTAATTAATTAATTTGTTTAATTTAGATCATAACATTTTAATCAGAAGCCGTAGATAGTCGCTCAAAATACTCGGACTCGAACCTAGTTTCCAATGAAATCTTCAGCGAAATACTTTGGCCTAGCGGTTGGGCTCTAGGCCAGGTAATATGAGCCAAAATGGCCAAAAACTATTTCATTTATGACGTTTTACAGCACGCACCCTTTCTATGGTTCGCATTGGGTGGCAGTCTGCATTGATCCGCGCGGATGTGGTTACTGTTTTGACAGCTACGGTTTGCCACCTGTGTACAAAAAGTTTGAAAACTTTCTAAATCGCAATTGTGCTTGGTGGAATTTTAATCGCGCGACTTTGCAAGCCCCGTTTTCTACCGTGTGTGATCAGTATTGCGTTTATTTTCTGTTGTGCATGCGTCGTGGTGAACCAATGCGTGCCATTGTATCGCGTTTTTCGCGAGCTGTGGTTGAAAACGATCGTGCTGTTGCGCAGTTTGGGTATTTTCGCTGAGTTTGTCAATAAATCGTCATAGCATCACGTTTGTCAACCGGTGGACTTTGACAGGAAAACGAGCTTGGCAGGCCTGAAACTAGCACTCGAGCCAGAGTCTGACCCAGAGTTAGCAGTAGGTGCAGGGGGTTAGGTGGCCTAAAATGTAAAAAATTTTTATACTTAATTTTTTATTAAAATTTTTATACTTATAGAAACAAATTTTATATTGTAGAAGAAATTTCTACTTTTTTATAATTTAAACCTATAAAATTTTTTTATATTTTTAACCTATAAAATTTTTTATTTTAAATCTATAAAATTTTTTATACTTTAAACCTATAAAATTTTTTATACTTTAGACCTATAAAAATTTTTATGCCATTAGAAATTTTTATACTTTCAGAAATTTTTCCCTACCAAAAAACAACAAAATCATACCAACACTTTTTGTATTACGACAAATCGAAAAAAACGGGAGCAAAAGGCAGAAACGCGTGCGAAACAAACGAATCAAAGCAACAAAGGAACAGTTGATACGCCATCGTCGAGAACAATAAGTTTCGGGTAAAAATAAGTCAGCCCACAGCGCTGTTGTGCCAGTGTGCGAGTTTCATTGTCAGTGCTCCTGAAAGTTGTGTTGGTGCCAGAACGACTCTTTTGCGTTTTCAGAACGTCCAAGTACTGCTGGTGGGTGAACTGGTTTTGTTTTTTGCTGATGCCTTTGGACACTTGCTTGCTTTTCTCACCGAGTCCAAAATAAGTTTTGCTCAAGAGGGCAACGATTGCAGAACCAGCCCACTCTTGTTTGAACAGCATGGGCGTGCGGCGATCGTACTTGAACTGATCAATGCAGCACTGTTGTGGTGACCACGGCTTGCCAGTGCATTGCGTCTCGACGTAATCAGCTCTGTGTCGGTCACAGACGTCTAGTGGCAGCCAGTGATGCAGGTTTTCAAAGTACTCGCGGTGCATGTGCAGTTTCACACAGTCTGCGAGTGTTTCCCTGCTGAAAGCCATGTAGAGACTGTCCATGTCAGATTGGACTCACTGGAAGTCTTTTCTGTCGATGAAATGCAGCTGGAAATCGAAGTAAAATCCCAGCATTCGGAGCTTGACGCAGCCGTAAACAAAAAAGGAAATTTGGAGTGGGAGGTCTTCTTTGACAGACTTTTTCAAGCACTCAACTTCATACAATTCGTCTGTGATGTTGTTGAGCCGGTGGAAAACACGCGAATTGATGAATTTTGTTACTTCGGATCTGTTGCAGTAGTGATCTTCACGGTGTCTTTCTTTGTTGGTCAGACATTTCCCGTATGACCTGTTCCCGTGCAGTTTTTGGGATTCGGCCAGAACAGCCTTTGAGGGGTTGCTGTCACTGGCATGGCGCGCCTCGGACACATTGAGACCGAATTGTTCAAAGCATTTCGACGGGTAATACTCTATAAATTCATAAACTTTGGTCACTTTCAGGCCGTGGTCCAAGTACCATTTGACCAGAGGGATGATCAGCAGAATCTTTTCTCCAAAGTAACAACCAATCAGCATCCGGCGAGGTTTCTTGAAGACGTTGTTTCGCTCGGTGTACTCACGCATGTGCTCGCCAATATCGTCTCGCGAAACCATGGTGTTTTTGAAAATTGGGCAGAATTCTTCGAATTTCGGTTTGAGCTCTTCAGGTGTTTCAATGTCGACTACTGATGAGTGTAACTTTTTTTTGCTTTTTTTGCCACACCTTTTTGCACTAGATTACATTAAATCATATCTCATGTCTGTGATCTCACAGACGTGCTAGCAACACACAGATTCACACTGCTTGTCAAAAGTCTATAGTGAAACAAGGCGATCAAGTCTTGAAATTCTTGCGCCTGAATACTCACTTTTTTTCTTGCGCCTGAATACTCACGTAAAGTTCAGAAATTCTGACTTGTTTTCTTTGTAAATACTGCAATTATTGCAGCAATATCGGTAGACGATTTTATTGTGCTGTCTTAAAATTCTTCATAGCAGCGTGAGTGAGAAGGGATCGAAAATTATTCAGAAAAACTGTAATTGAGAAACCTTGCAACTTAAAATTTGATTTTCTTGCCAACCTTCCATGTTTACGTTATCTTAAGCAAATTGGTAGAGCAAAAAGTTATGTTATGATAAAACACATACTGATTACTAATATGTGTAGCATGCAGGGGTGTAGTGGTGTTGGAACGCGTTCCCACACTTTTTTGCACTAGATTACATTAAAACATGACGGCGATCTCACAGATGTACTAGCGACTCGCAGATCCACACTGCTTGTCAAAAGTCTACAGTTAAACAGGAAGATCCAGTGTTGAAATTCTTGTACCGGAATACTCACTTTATTCGAACTATTTGGTGCATGCTGTCTTTTTATTTGATTTGGGAACGGCGTTGCCACATCCCTTATTTAACATTGCACCCTTGGTTGTATGAGCTTGCCTACTTGTTCAACTCCTTTGCAACTAAATTGATATATTACTAGCAACGTTGCTGTATTGATGCATCCTTGATGAAAATAAGTTTTTCAATACTGCACTGTGCTTCAAAATATACTCAACCGTTTCTTGACAAGTTGCAATACTTGGCAACAGAAGCACTTTCTGATCAGAACGATTTACAGCCTCAGCGTTACTCATGAGCAAAATTTCGCAACGAGAGCAACACCGATTGCTAAATTGTACAACGAGAGATATACCGCCTTCAAAAGTTTGCTACTTACACGGTGGTTGTCGCAAAATTGTGCAACATGACGGTCGCTTGCTGCACGATTTTGTAAAAAAACACAACGTTATTTGCAAAGTTTTGAAATTGGGATGAAATGTTTGCAAAGTTTTGCTACTCCATTGCAATTTCTAACATTTACCCATAAAAGTTTAGAAATAAACACAAAACAATTTTCTGTACGTAGTAGTAGGTGATTAGTAGGGTGGGAACGCGTGGGAAAGGCGTTCCCACACCATTTTCACATTTTGCTTTAAAATGAGTTTGAAGCTGTTTTAAAACGGCTATTTCTTTGGATGCGTTACCACACCTTTGCTCTTAGCACTACATCCCTGTATAGTAGTAATTGCAACAGGAATTTATAGTACTTTTTTGAAACACAGTGGGGTAAAGTTCATCAATCATGACTTGTTTTCTTTGCAAGATATGGCAATTATTGCAGGCAGCAATTTCCGCAGACGACATTCATTTTACTGGCTGAAGGGTTTTGTCCTTCGTAACCGCATGACTGAGAAGGGATCCAAAAGGGTTCAGAAAAAGTGTAATTGAGAAACGTTGCAACCGAAAGTTTAAGTTTGATATTTCTTGCCAATCTTCCACGTTAACATTAATCTACGTAACTCGATGGAGCAAAAGAAGTATATTAGTATACAAGTCTAACGTAAAGCTGTGATATATGGCATGCCAATCGTTTATACAGTAGTATGAGATTGTGCAAGTTTGCAACTCGATGGCCAAAATGGCGAATAATGTACAAGATGATGCTAATGATGAACCCTTTAATGCAAAAAATTATTTTAATACTGCAGATAACTAGATTAGTGAATAATTTACAAGATGATGCTAATGGTGAACCCTTTTCATGGAAAAAAATATTTTAATACTGCTGTAAGCTGCAAATAAACTATTCAGCTTTTCGTTGTCTGACTCAACATGCTGCAAAACTTAGCAACCAGAACGATGCTGTTCAGAAGCAACGATAACGTGATTTACAGTCCAAGCGTTGGTTGGCAAATTTCGAAACTAGAGAAACGTTATTAATCAAATTATGCAACCAGAGAATCGCTGGCTTCAAAACTTTTGCACTAACAAGGAGTTA